>Ga0208371_1000006_pt1 | contig 261309 bp, 209 predicted proteins | sample SubbioCR12Aug_1A_FD_184827 | JGI IMG/M metagenome (GOLD analysis project Ga0208371, IMG submission 184827) | Serpentinite rock and fluid subsurface biosphere microbial communities from McLaughlin Reserve, California, USA - CR12Aug_1A (SPAdes) | ecosystem: Environmental > Terrestrial > Deep... | reverse complement strand
CCAGACCATCCGCCTCCTTGAAGGCACCTACAGCTGTTCAACAACCGGAGAAAGACTGCCCCTGGGATTGAAAGACTCGGTGAGCATTGTGGGTGCAGGTCAATCTGAATCTGTAATTGATGCAGAGCTGACTTATAAGATTATTTCCGGAATCGAAATTTATGGCCCGGTAACACTGAAGAACCTGAGTTTCATCAACGGCTCTGCTTATAAGGCCGTTGGAGGTGATGGCAGGATCAATATTAATTACAATTATGGATCAATTGTGCTTGATAGTTTAAGGATTGCTAATTGCTATGACTTCAATATCGGTGGCATCCAGGCTGATTTAAATGAGAACCTGCTAATATCAAACTGTGAATTTGAAAGCATTCATGGAATTCCACTTTGGGTGAGTGTGGGAGACTACGGTTCTATAAGACGCACCAGCAGGTTGAGCCACATAAAAGTCACCAATACATGTACACCTATACCAAATTCAGGGTATTATTTCAATCCTGTTTGGTTATATAGTTATATGCCGGAATCTGAAGATTCAAAAAATATTTCGATGATCAACTGCCAGGTCACCGACAACACCGACAGCACCAACCAGGGTTATGTCAGTCGCGGGGCCTTGGTACTCGATCAGGTGAATGCCAACATCATCAACTGCAGCTTTGCAAACAACCGTGCGCTGAACTCCCAATCGGGCGCATCATTCAACATACAGGGACTTTCCACGGTGAACATCTACAACAGCATTTTCTACCAGAACCAGCCCACCGAATTTGGTTTTTATGCCCCCGAAGGCAACAGGCCCACGGTGAACATCCACAACTCCTTAGTGCTTGGCGGCACCAACAGTTTCTTCGATCCCGGTGAGGGAAACCTGTATTACGACCCCACCAACATCGACACCGATCCCCTCTTCACAGGCTATGGCGAATTCCCCTATGCCTTGTCGGGCCTTTCGCCCTGCATTGATGCAGGCACCATGGACCTGCCCGAAGGCATCAGCCTGCCAGCCACCGACCTTGCCGGAAACCCGCGTGTGTGGGGCGGCAGCGTGGATATGGGCGCTTACGAGTTCAACCCGGTCAGCATCGGCGAGAGCAGGCTGCAGCCACAAACCGTCGCACACCTGACAGCCATGCCCAATCCGTTTACCCATGAAATCAGCATCACGGCACAGCTCACCACAGCAGTTTCGGTGCGCATCACGGTGCACAACCTGCTGGGCCGCGAAGTGGCCTGCCTGATGGAACAAACCGACAACCGCCTTTCGTTGACAAGCCTGCAGTGGGATGGGCGCTCCAGCACCGGCGACATCCTCCCCGCAGGCGTCTACCTCGTCAGCCTGAGCGAAAACAACAAGCCGGTAGCCAGCCTCCGCGTGGTGAAGGAGTAATTCAGGGATTAGCTACGCTGAGCTCCCTTCGGTCGGTTCAACGATTCAACGATTCAAGGGGAATTACAAGCAACACACTACAGGAGTCGTGGTAGCAGCGTTGAATCCTTGAATATCCGCGAGAAGTCCCTTCGAACGGATGTTGAATTTTTGAATCCTTGAATTTCCCTCAGAAGGCCATTCGGTCACACAGCACCACAGCCACACAGCCTCACAGCCTCACAGCAACACAGCCTCACAGCAACACAACCTCACAGCCTCACAGCACCACAGCCTCACAACGCCACAGCCTCACAGCCTCACAGCCTCACAGCCTCACAGCGCCACAGCAACACAGCACCACAGCCTCACAGCGCCACAGCAACACAGCCTCACAGCAACACAACCTCACAGCCTCACAGCACCACAGCCTCACAACGCCACAGCAACACAGCCTCACAGCACCACAGCCTCACAGCACCACAGCAACACAAAAAAAAGCTGCCAACCGAATCGGTGGCAGCTTTTGTATCAATAAATTGTTGTTTAATTCACAACAATTTTTCTGGTGCTAAGTCCTGCATCACTTTGCAGTTTAAGTAGATAAACACCTTTTACGGCCTCGTCCAACTGCAATGTACGGCGATAATCGCCCTTGAAGCTGTTAAGTTGTTCGCGGTATATTTCCTGCCCTGACAGTGATACAACGCTCATGGTGACGTTTTGCTGTTGCTGTACATGGAACCCGATATTCACTGTTTCATTTGCCGGATTTGGATACACATTCAATTGTTCGAAGATGTGGTTTTCATCCAAACCAACACCGTCAACCTCGTACGAAATCTGCCATCCATGATCCCTGATGGTGTTGTTGGTGCTCCAGGTCATAAAGACACTCGAAGAATTTACTGTGATTGGCGCCGGGATTTCTGTTCCTGACAAGGTGGCCAGCAGCTGGTTGCTGCCGTTGTAAATTTTCAGGAGGTCTTTGTTGGCTTCCGTTGAGAAAGAATCAAATGACAAATGGTATTTTATTGCTTCCGGAACCTGAAGAATGAACACACAGGTTGTCAGGTTGTTGTAGTCGAACGACATGCTGCCATCATTAAAAGAGCCATAAGGCGCGGTGATCACTGTTGAGCTGTTGCACCAAGTGGGTGAAGTACTTTTGTATTCGGCCTTGAATCCGGCGGCTGATGAGCTGCTGTTGAAAGTTACCAGCATATGGTTATTTTGCACGGTGATTGAAGCCGGGATGTTTGTTCCGGAGAATTCACCAACCATGGGGTCGCTGGTCGAAGTTCCGTTGTATACCCTGATGTAGTCCGATGCGGCAGTATTCATTTCCACAAACGACAGGGTGATTGTTTTCACTGAGTCAGTTTCGCTCTGTGGCGATATTAACCAGCTGGCATCCATGCCCGAAGGATAATCTTCAACCGGACCGCTGCCATCGGTAAATGATCCTGAACGGCTTGTCAACACGTTCTGGCCGTTTGCAACATATGGATAGTCGGCATCGCCGGGGATAATGTTTCTAACCATTGCCTGGCTGCCACTGAATCCACCCACATTCTGAAGGTTGAACCAGCCATTGCCCGAGCCGCTCCAGCCAAAGTTGAAGTGATAATAGTTCATGCCTTCAAAACCGTCGCAAACAAAGGCGTGTCCGCCACCTGTACCCTGACCGCTGTAATAAACAGGGTAGTGGTTGGTGATCTGTTCCTGCAACATATTTTCCCATTGGGTTACATTGTAGCTGCTTTTTTCGAGATACTGTGTGCTGCTGCCATAACGGAACCTGTTTTTCAAGGCCGCAGGTACGGTATAGCTGTATGAGCCTGAGCCGTCAGGACCAAAATTCATGGTCACAGATACCGCCGCGTGGAACCCGATTTCAGCAATGTCCCAGGGGTTTTCTGTTTCAATTTCGTCCTGCATGCCATCCCAGTTGTAAAAGGTTTCGCCAAAATTGGCTGAAATAATTCCGTAAGGACTCTGGTAGTATGAATATGATCCGAGGCCCTGCAATGGGTATCTCCAGTAATACATGATCATCGACATGGCTGTGGCAACGCAACCCACATACACATGGCCTCCCGGGCCAGCTGCATCTTCGGGGCACATCAGGTTGTAAGGACTGTCCTGATTCCACATAATGGTGAGCAAAGGCGTTGTAACGTCCTTCATTTCACGGGTTTCCAGGGTGTTGATATCAGAAGTGAGCAGGTGATTCCACATCTGTGTGGTAGCGGCATCAACAGCAGGCTGATTGGCAAGGATAAAATCCTTTTCATCGATAAACGTTGTTAACCAGCTGTTGGTGTTGTAGTTAAGCTGCTCCGGACGGGGGAATTTACCTTCGTAGCCATAACCAATGATGGGCTGGCGCTCATCCCTGGCGGCCACGATCACCCAGCCTTCGTTCAGGTTAAACACAAAATAAGAAGATGCAACCTCCCACGACTCAGCGATGACCACATCCTGGTAACGAATGCCCTGACCATATTGGTTGATGCGCTCGTACATGAAATTCTTAGCCACCTTTTCGGCTTCCGGCATGGTAACCTTTTTTGCTGAAGCATTGAGCCCGATCAACAGCAATACCGAAACTGTTAAGATAAAATTCCTGAAATTCATTGGAAATAAAGTAATTAATTAAACGTGAATACTAATTGAAAGCAAAAGTACTTAATTGGTGTCTATCATTGTAATTTTCCTGCTTATTTAGAATTCATATAAACAATTAATACCTAAACCTTAAGCTAACTTTTTCATTCAGATTTCCAGACAACGATTCAGCTTAAAATGTGTATTTTCGCCCTTTATTTCAAGCGTAACTGATTGCAAAAACCATGGCTAATATCCTCATTGTAAACATAAAAGAACTTATTGGTGTGGATGAATCAGGCCGGCTTGCTGCCCGTGGACGTGAAATGGGTGAGCCTGGCTTGTTGCATGATGCCTATCTGTTGATCAGCGATGGGAAAATTGTTGATTATGGAAAAATGCATGCCAGAAGTGTAGCTTCACTAGCAGGCTCATTTCCCGACGCACAGGTTCTTGATGCCGCCGGCAGGCTGGTGATGCCTGCGTTTTGTGATGCACACACGCACCTGGTTTATCCGGCTTCGCGCGAACTGGAATACATCGACAAAATCAAAGGCCTGTCGTATGAGGAAATCGCAAAAAGGGGCGGCGGTATATTAAATACCGCTGCACGTATGGGCAGCATCAGCGAAAAGGAATTGTTTGAGTCGGCCCAAGACAGGCTCCATGAAATCATGCGCATGGGCACAGGTGCCGTTGAAATTAAAAGTGGTTACGGCCTAACGCCTGAAACCGAACTAAAGATGCTGAGGGTGATCAGAAAGCTTAAAGAGACTTCGCCATTGAGCATTAAGGCCACTTTCCTGGGCGCACACGCTGTACCGCTGGCGTTCAAAGGAAACCAGGCAGCCTACGTTGACCAGGTGATCAACGAGATGATCCCTGCTGTCGCAGGGGAGGACCTTGCCGATTATATCGATGTGTTTTGCGACAAAGGCTTTTTCACGGTGGAAGATACCGACAGGATATTGAATGCCGGGATGAAATATGGACTAAGGCCAAAAATTCACGCAAACGAACTGGCCAACTCAGGAGGTATACAGGTCGGAGTTAAATACAATGCACTTTCTGTTGATCACCTCGAATATACGGGTGATGACGAAATTGAAGCCCTGTTAACGGCCGAAACCATGCCGGTTATCCTGCCTGGCGCAGCTTTCTTTCTGGGTATGCCCCTGGCTCCGGCCCGAAAAATGATTGATGCCGGATTGCCACTGGCAATGGCGAGCGACTTCAATCCGGGTAGTTCACCATCGGGAAATATGCAACTGATCCTTTCGATGGCAAGCATCCTTTACCGCCTTATCCCTGAGGAGGGCCTGCTGGCGACAACACTGAACGGTGCTTACGCCATGGGCCTCAGCGAAGAACTGGGCAGCATAAGCAAAGGCAAAACAGCCAATGTGCTGATCAGTCACCCAATGCCGGGACTGGCTTATATGCCCTATTATTACGGAACGAATAAAATTGAAACTGTCATCCTGAACGGTAAAATACAAATAGTAAATCATTGATTGACGCATAAATTAACGCTGTATGAAAAAACTGATCGAATGTGTACCAAATTTTAGTGAAGGAAGGGATATGTCTGTTATTAAACAGATTATCAATCAGATAGAAACTGTTGAGGGAGTCAAATTGCTTGATGTTGATCCGGGAGCAGCCACAAACCGCACCGTGGTCACATTCGTTGGTACACCCGATGAAGTTTTGGAAGCCGCATTCAGGGCTGTAAAAAGGGCCTCGGAAATCATTGACATGCGTAAGCACAAAGGCGAGCATCCCCGCATGGGCGCTACCGATGTGTGCCCGCTGGTGCCTGTGGCCAATATCAGTATGGAAGAAACAGCCGAGCTGGCGCGTCGCCTGGCAAAACGCATAGGCGAAGAACTCGAAATACCAATTTATTGCTACGAACAGGCTGCTTTCAGCCCGGCCAGAAAGAACCTGGCCAGCTGCCGGTCGGGAGAATATGAAGGATTGCCTGAAAAGTTGGCAAACCCCGAATGGAAACCTGATTTTGGCCCGGCAAAATTCAATGCCAGGTCGGGAGCAACAGCTGTTGGCGCACGCGACTTTCTGGTGGCTTTCAATGTGAACCTGAACACGACTTCTACCCGCAGGGCAAACTCCATTGCCTTTGATGTGAGGGAACGCGGACGTGTTAAACGCGATGGAGACCCGATTACCGGAAAAATCGTGAAAGACGAAAAAGGTAACCAGGTGTACATCCCGGGTACGCTCAAATCAGTCAAAGCCATTGGTTGGTTCATCGAAGAATATGGTATTGCCCAAATTTCGATGAACCTCACCAACATCGGGATAACCCCGGTTCATATTGCTTTTGACGAAGTATGCCGCAAAGCTGCTGACAGAGGCATCAGGGTCACAGGCTCTGAGCTTGTCGGACTCATTCCCCTCAAAGCGATGATCGAGGCCGGAAAATATTTCCTTGCCAAACAAGAACGTTCTCTTGGAGTGGATAATGACGAACTGATAAAAATTGCCATCAAATCGCTGGGACTCGATGAGTTGAAGCCATTCAACCCCAAGGAGAAAATCATCGAATACGTATTGGAGGAGTCTGAAAAGAAGAAAAAACTGGTCCACCTGACCGCAAAAGGGCTGGCCAACGAAACAGCTTCTGAATCGCCTGCTCCGGGAGGAGGCTCCATAGCTGCCTATGTGGGCGCATTGGGTGCGTCACTGGCTACCATGGTAGCAAACCTTTCGTCGCACAAACGCGGCTGGGACAGCCGTTGGGAAGAGTTTTCCATTTGGGCTGAGAAAGGCCAGAAAATCAAAGATGAACTCCTGTTCCTGGTTGATGAAGACACCAATGCATTTAATAAAATTATGGACGCCTTTGGCCTGCCAAAGAAAACCGACGAAGAAAAGGAAACGCGTAAAGTAGCCATTGAAACAGCTTCGGTGTATGCCATGGAAATTCCCCTGAGGGTGATGCGTGTTGCCCTTTCGAGCATGGAAGTGATTGAGGCAATGGCCGTTTCGGGCAATCCTAACTCTGTTTCTGATGCAGGTGTTGGCGCTTTATGCGCACGCTCTGCTGTGATGGGTGCTTACCTCAATGTAAAAATCAATGCTGCCGGCATCAGCGACAGGGCTTTGGCCGACGAAAAAGTGGCGCAGGGAGCCGAAATGGAACAGCTAGCTATAGCCTTGGAAACACGTATCCTGCAAAAGGTGAATGAAGTAATCGGATCGCTGTAAACAGGCACGCAATGCATGATTATTTGACCATCTGGTTGTTGTATTTCACCTCGTTTATCACCCTGATGAACCCCCTCGGGGTCATGCCTGTGTTCCTTACCATGACTTCGGGACTCGAAGGCAGACAAAGGCGAAATACGGCCATCAAAGCCAGTATTGTGGCATTCATCACCCTGGTGATATTTGCCATTGGCGGACAAATGCTCTTTAATTTCTTTGGGATTTCTGTTGCGGGTTTGAAGGTTGTCGGCGGTGTGCTCTTCTTTGTAATGGGCTACGATATGCTCAATGCCAGGCTAAGCCGCATCAAGATAACGCCTGAAGAGGTTAATGCCTATGTAAACGACGTTTCCATCACCCCTTTGGGCATCCCGATGATCGCGGGCCCGGGCTCCATCACCAATGCCATTATCCTGATGGACCAGAGCAAGGACCTGCCCTCGCAGCTGCTGCTGATCTCCACCATACTGGCGGTGTGCCTCATCACCATGGTGGTTCTGGTGAGTGGCGTAAAGATCACGAAAGCCCTCGGGGATACTGGAAATAAAGTAATGATGAAACTGATGGGACTCATCGTCATGGTGATTGCCGTTGAGTTTTTTTTCACAGGGATTCAACCATACATAAGGACAATTTTTAACATACAATAAAAAAAACTTCAAATAATTAGGATAATAAGACAATTCTTAATAATTTTGCCGTCCGAAATTTTGAAAGAGTAAAAGCATGGCTAAGAAAACAAAAGAAGCACGCGGACAGGTTATTCTGGAGTGCACAGAGCACAAAACCAGCGGAATGCCTGGAACATCAAGGTATATTTCCACCAAGAACAAGAAAAATACCCCTGAAAGGCTTGAGTTGAAAAAATACAACCCAATCCTGAAAAAGATGACTATTCACAAAGAGATTAAATAAGAAACAATATGGCTAAGAAAGTAGTTGCGTCTCTGCAGGCAGCAGGTAAAGATTATGCAAAGGTTATCCGTATGGTAAAGTCCGAAAAAAGCGGTGCTTACACCTTTAAGGAAGACATTGTACCAACAGACAGGATTCAGGAATTTATCGCAAAACGATAATTTCGCGTTAACAATAATGCACCGAGCTTTTCCCCTACGGAAGAGCTTTTTTTATTTAAAAACAACTGTGTATGGGACTTTTTTCCTTCTTCTCGAAAGAGAAAAAGCAGGACCTCGACAAAGGGCTTGAGAAAACACGGGAAAGTGTTTTCAGCAAGCTTTCGAAAGCCATTGTTGGCAAGTCGAAGGTGGATGATGAAGTGCTCGATGAGCTCGAAGAAATTCTGGTAAGCTCCGACGTAGGTGTGCAGACGACCCTGAAAATCATCGAGCGCATCCAGTACCGGGTTGCAAGGGATAAGTTTCTCGGAACAAATGAGCTGAACAGGATACTGCGCGAAGAAATTGCTGCCTTGCTGCAGGAAAATAATTCAGGCGACGGAGAAGACTTCGAACTACCCTCAAAAGACAGCCCTTATGTGATCATGGTTGTTGGTGTGAATGGCGTCGGCAAAACGACAACCATTGGAAAACTGGCCTATAACTTCAAGCTTGCCGGAAAAAGTGTTGTCCTGGGTGCTGCCGACACCTTCAGGGCCGCGGCAGTTGATCAGCTCAAAATCTGGGCAACAAGGGTAGGCGTGCCTGTGGTAGCACAGGGGATGGGGGCCGACCCGGCATCCGTGAGCTTTGACACCGTGAAATCGGCCATGAGCCAGCATGCCGATGTCGTCATCATTGATACCGCAGGAAGGTTGCACAACAAGGTCAACCTGATGAAGGAACTTACCAAGATTAAGTCAGTGATGCAGAAACTCATTCCTGATGCCCCACATGAAATCCTGCTGGTGTTGGATGCTTCAACCGGACAGAATGCCATCGAACAGGCAAAACAGTTTACAGCTGCTACCGAAGTGAACGCACTCGCTTTGACAAAACTCGATGGGACTGCCAAAGGGGGTGTTGTTATTGGTATTTCAGACCAGTTTAAAATTCCGGTAAAATACATCGGCGTTGGTGAAAAAATGGAAGACCTTCAGGTGTTTAACCGTAACCGCTTTGTTGACAGCCTTTTCCAATAAGGTCCCCCGTTCATGGCTAAACTGAAATTAAACATTGTTACCCTTGGCTGCTCAAAGAACAAGGTTGATTCGGAGCACCTTGCAGGCCTGCTTCCGGCAAATATGTACCAGATCAGGCACGACAGCGACAAAAAAGCAGATGTTGTTGTGGTAAACACCTGTGGATTTATCGGTGACGCCAAAGAAGAGTCAGTTGATACAATTTTATCCTATGCTGCGGCCCGCAAACAAGGCGATGTGAAACAGCTGATTGTCATGGGTTGCCTGTCGGAACGCTACAAAAAAGCCCTTGAAAATGAAATTCATGAGGTGGATGCCTTTTTTGGTGCCAGCGACCTTAATGCCATTGCAAAACTATTGACAGCGACAAATGACAGCAACAGCAGGCTTGTTCCCTATCATTACAAAAGGGTACTTTCGACACCGAGGCATTATGCCTACCTGAAGGTTTCGGAAGGCTGCGACAGGGGTTGCAGCTTTTGTGCCATTCCGTTGATCAGGGGCAAACACAAGTCAATTCCTATTCCTGATCTTGTGAATGAAGCGCGTTACCTTGCATCCAAAGGAACAAAGGAACTTATACTGATTGCGCAGGATCTGACCTATTACGGCATCGACCTCTATGGAGAGCGCAAAATAGGCCAACTGGTCAGTCAGCTGGCTGAGATACCAACCATAAAATGGATCAGGCTGCAATATGCTTATCCTGCCGGTTTCCCCGAAGACCTTATCGCTCTGATGGCAACAAACACAAAGGTGTGCAGGTACCTCGACCTGCCGCTGCAACATATCAGCGACCGGGTGCTTAAGTCGATGAAGCGCGGGCTCACCAAAAAGCAAAGCCTCGAGCTGATTCAAAAAATACGCAGGCAAATACCTGGCCTGGCCTTCAGAACAACACTCATCGTTGGCTATCCCGGTGAAACCCAGGAAGAGTTTGACGAGCTGTATGATTTCGTTAAAACGCAGCAATTTGAGCGCCTGGGGGTCTTTACCTATTCTGCCGAAGAAGATACTCCTGCCTATGTACTCACAGACGATGTTCCGGAAGAGGTTAAAAATGAGCGCCTTGAGCGAATCATGGCCTTGCAGCAGGAGATTTCGCAGAAACTGAATGCACAACGGATTGGCACAGTGATGGAGGTTATTGTCGATTCTGAAGAGGCCGGATATTATGTCGGACGGAGCATGTTCGACTCGCCTGAAGTGGATAATGAGGTATTGATCAGCAAAGAAGGCGCCCAACTGAAGGTTGGTGGCTTTTATCAGGTCATCATCACCGATGCCAGCGAATTCGACCTGCAGGGCACGGCAGTAGCGGTATCCGGAAATTGAGAATGTCCGTAATTGTAAACTGATCGAACTGATGCCGTAGCTGTTGGCACAGAGAGGCTTACATAAAATGTCACCACTAAGGTCACCGATTTCGGTCAGTCATGCTTTCCCTTGATTTTACAATATTTATTGTATATGAAACAATATCAGCCAGATATAAATTATGGCATGACTATTGAAAATAGTAGATCGGTTTTAACAATTCACAGTCAGAAGAGCTTACTACTTATTGATTGTAAATTTGGTTTTGGTTGATTTTCAGGCCTGTCGGAACAACGGGCCTGATTTTTTTTGTGTATGTGACTGCCGTTGAACTGAGGATTGTACATTTGTAAAAAACTGTCAGATGCGATTTATACTTACTTTTTCTTTGCTGATGTTGATGGGCGTAATCACAATAAAAGCACAGCAAATAGCTGAATTACAAGCTGATTCGGCAAGCAGGAATGGCTATTACAGCATGGCATACGGAAATATGACCATCGCCGGAAATTTTGTAGATGGAAAAAAAGAAGGCGCCTGGGCCATCTACTTTTCGTCGGGACAAATCCATATCCTCGAACATTATACCGATAACAAACGCAATGGCATTTACCTGCAGATCGGGCGGAGCGGTAACATTATTGAACAGTCTGTCTATAAAAATGACACCTTAAATGGTGCCTTTATAAAATTTGGGTCGGCCGGGCGAGTAACACTAGAGGAAGATTATCTCATGGGTAGCCTCGACGGCATCAGGAAAGTGTATTACGAAAGGGGGGCGTTGCAGGAGGAGTCGGTATACAAAAACGGAAATAGAAACGGATTGTCGCGCTGGTTTGACGATGGTGGCGTTGTTATCGCCGAATACAATTACACTGACGGGCTTTTTGATGGCATACAACGCACCTTGTATCCCGACGGAACTGTGAAATCGCAGCAAACCTTTATCAGGAATTATCAGGATGGGCCTGCCCTGGAATACCATCCCAATGGAAAAGTGAAGACAGAAGGACTTTATGTGAAGGGAAAAAAAGAAGGCAAATGGCAGAGTTACGATGAAATGGGTAAATTGACACATACGGTCAAATACAAACACGGCATCGAAAAGTAGCACACTGCTGCCGCCTTATAGCGAAGCTGCCATAGCTTCGAAAAACATTGGCCAATGCACCTTGTCAGTTGATTTTCCAAGCCTGACGATGATGAGCTTCTTTGCTGGATTGACATAAATAAACTGTCCGAGCACGCCTTTGGCAAAAAATGCCCCATTTCCCATCACCCGCCATTGGTAGGAGTAAGGGTAACCCTGCGAATCGCGCGAGTCGTTTCTGATGCTGAGGCTCTGATGAACCCAATCCTTGCTGATCAGTTGTTTTCCATCCCAGTTTCCCTGATGCAGGTAAAGCCGGCCAAAGCGAGCAAAATCGCGTGTGCGGGCATTGATGCAGCAAAATGATTTCACGGTTTTGTGTTTCTTGCTGTCGATACTCCAGCTGGCATCGTATTCCATTCCCAATGGCTGCCATAACTCTTCCTGCAGCAGGCTGGCCAGGTCTTTTTTCCATGCACGCTCAACAACCAGGGATAGCAACAAGGTGTTTACACTGATGTAATCATAAGCAAGGCCGGGCGCCTCTTTCATCTTCAGTTTCTTAAGGTAATGCTGCAGGTTGAGGCCGTAATAATACTTTGCCATATCAGCAAAAGGCGAGGTATAGCCCTCGTTAAACCTGATTCCGGAGCGCATATCCAGCAAATGCTCAATACTCACCTTGTCGAAACCGCGCCCCCTGAATTCTGGCAGGTATTTGCCAATGGTGTCGTGTACACTTTCTATAATACCCCTGTCAACAGCAATGCCAGCGAGGGCCGAAACAAAGGTCTTTGCCACGGAAAAAGAAGGGATAACAGACGATGCCGTGTAGTCATCGAAATAGGCTTCGGACAGAATGGTGTCGTTGCGCACGACAATGAAAGCCAGGGTTTTGTGCTTGTCAAGAAAGGCATTTAAGTCAGCTGATCCATCAGCACCGGCGAACGAATCTGGCAATGCAATTGTTGTGGTCTGCTGACTTTCAATAAACTGAAATCCGGGCTGCCCTTTTACCACTTCAAGCGCGGGAAATTTCTTATAGTCCTGCGCATCAGCGAAGTTGTAGTAGAAAAAGCGCCCGACATGACAGGAATAGGTCATTGCGGCAATGATTATCATCATGCTGAAAATGAACACTTTTCGAGAATACATGGCTATATGGTGTTGTAATTGATACGATCAGTAGGTGAAATTTGCTGAAGCAGTTCTGCTGCTAAATTAGTGATAAAACGTCCAAATAGCGCATTTCATCGGTCTTTTGTCTCCAGGTTTGTCATCAGGCTGGTGGGTGTAAAGGGCAGATCTGGGTACTTGAATAATGCGGTAGATCCTTCGGTGACATGCATCGAATACCCGTACAAACTGTCGTATTCGGTGGTGTTTTCACCCATTGCTTCCAGTTGTTTCAGGTAGCTGTGAATTGATTTCGATTCAATGATGGTGACTTTGCCCATCTGGTGAATAACCGGACTGTGTTTGCGGCTGTGGTCATAGTCAAATTCGAGGATCCTCCGGCCGTGACGGGTTATTCCGATTGTTCTGAAAGTGAAGCTTTTGCCAACGCCGGGAAGGTTGATTACCGTTCTGTCCGTGGCCAGAAAAGGGTGTCTGTTTTGTTTCCTGATGGCCTCAACTTGCTGAGGCAACGAGGCTGCATCCTGCATGAGCTGAAGGATATTGCCTTCAGTTTCGGAGTTGAATCTCCCGAATCTTTTCTCTTCTTTCAATTCCTGCAGCGCCCTGGCGTTGGTAGCAAAATTGGCACTGTTTTCCTGGTATCCTTTTACACAAAATGTGTAATAGGGTAGTATCCCAAGGTCGTTCAGTACCTTGCGCAGTTTGGCAAGATGTCCGCGGCGCGAGGTAGCTGTTGTGAACACATGCTGGTTGGTGACCACCCAGCCGGCACCTTGAAGCATATGAACGGCTTTTACAACTTCGGGTGTAACCTCCATTGCTGTTTCAACGTGCGTTTGAATGACAAACTGCCTGATGCCTGCTGATGCGGCTTTTGTCTTAAATTCTGTCAACAGGGCAATGAGTGCAGGGGTGATGCGTTGCGGAAGGTAAACAGGCAGCCTGGTTCCCAGCCTGACCCGTTGTATTTCGACGTATTGGGCATTGGGTTCACGTTGTTTATTGGCAGCCCTTTTGTGCAAGGCCATCTGGTAAACAGCATCCAGAATGATGCCCAGCGATTTGTCAGAGCTCATCAGCGCATCGCCACCGGTGATGAGGATGTCGCGCAGCTGGCTGTCGTTCTCAAAATAATCCATCAGTCTGTTTAACTTAACAGGCCAGTTTTCCTTTGGCAGCAGGGTTTCGAGGTTGAAGTTAAGCCTTCCGCTCTGGAAATCGTACATGCGCTGGCAACTTACGCATAAACCTGCGCAGGCCCGGCCGGCAGTATCAGGAATCATGATGGCTACACCGGGATACCGCCGGTGAATGTTATTTCCTTCCGGCAGCAGCCAACCTGCAGCATTGGGTTTGCCAGGTTGCACCTTGTCTTCCTTTTCCCAGGCGACAATATGGCCAAACTCCCTGATGAGCTGTTTGCTGTAAATGATGTAGTCCCTGATTGCCCGGTCACTTTTGTGGCATGCCGAAGTGTCGTCAATATTTAGCAGTGAGAGGTAGTAGGGATTTACAAAGAAGGGAATGCCGGCATCAAGTGCTTCATTCAACAAACCCATCGTTTCATCGCTTAGGCTGTTTGCCAGCATTTCATTCAAAAGTGTCGGATTTCTAATGGCAAATTTCAGGTGAAAATTACTGTCGTTCCACCAGGTGGTGGCAAGCGTATACTTTTCGTCATCACTCATACCTGGGTCGAAGACATAGCGCCTTGATGTTAATTCGCCCCGATTGAGTTTCTGAATGACCAGCCGAAGTATCCGGGCCTTGTTCTTTGACCTGCAGTCAACAATTTGCGGATCTGTTCCTGAAGGATGTTGGTCCATCCACCTGATGAGGGTTTCCTGCGATGGTGGATTCAGCTCAAATGTGCCGTTTAACTGCCTGAAAAGCATGAGCATATCAATGAAGAAATCGACCAGCGCGCCCCCGGTGCCATATTTAACAGCCAGCCAGAGAACCTTCACCGGATTTGTCTCGGTGAGTCCGCCGCGCAGGTTTTGGTCCTCAAACACCTTGCCCGCATGGGTTACATAATCATACAAGCGAACCAGGGCGTAATCAGACCAGCTAAGCCTTTGATACTGGGCAATATAGGGCATTGCTGAGGTGGCCGCTTTTTCCGCTTCCGGATGTGTTTTAAAAAGTTCTAAAACAAAGTGTTGAATGTTAGTGGAGGCTTCCTCCAAAGTGGTGGACGAAACCAGCAACTGATGGATTCGGGGATTTTCTTCCAGTAAGGTCTGAAGGATTTTAGCGGCCTTGCTGCTTATGGCAACCTGATCGAGCCGCCTGATTGCTGATATGTTGTTGTTCATTTCCGGCATGATCATTCATGTTTTCACATGAGTTTTCGAATGACGGCAATTTATGCATGAATGCTTAAGTAAAAATCACCGTGAAATAGACTTCACTGAAGCCTGATTGTGCAAAGATACCGAAAAAACAGCCACTTTTCACTGGATTTATATCGTCCCAAAGGGAACATTTCGGATAGTTGATTGTTAAAGATTAAAATAGGAGTAAAATAAAACTGGTTCAGCCAGATTCCTGTTTGTAAAATCAAATTAAAATTTAATATAAGATTGTATGTACAGTGGATTTTATAAATTGCCTAAGGCCATCAATGAAACAGTGAAAACCTATGCACCAGGCAGTCCGGAGAGGGCTGAGGTTAAGGCCATGATCAATGAAATGCGCTCCGTTGAGATTGATATTCCGATGTATATTGGGAATATGCGGGTTAAAACTGACAAGCGAATCAGTATACATCCTCCGCACGACATCAAGCATGTGTTGGGTTATTATTACGAAGGTGGTGCCGAGCATGTGAATATGGCCATCGACGCAGCGCTGAAAGCCCGTAAGTCTTGGCAATCCCTCGAATGGCAGGATCGTGCGGCAATCTTCCTGCGTGCTGCTGAACTGGTTTCGGGTCCTTACAGGGCAAAAATCAATGCGGCCACCATGCTGGGGCAATCGAAAACTGTGCATCAGGCCGAGATAGATGCGGCTTGTGAGTTTGCTGATTTTCTGCGGTTCAATGTCGAGTTTATGGGCGATATATACAGCCAACAGCCCATTTCTGACCACGGAGTGTGGAACCGTGTTGAGTACCGTCCGCTCGAAGGATTTATCTATGCACTTACCCCTTTTAATTTTACTGCCATAGCGGCTAATCTGCCATCGGCACCGGCGCTCATGGGCAATGTTGTTGTCTGGAAACCCTCAAACACCCAGATCTATTCAGCAAACATCATCATGGAGATCTTCCGCGAAGCCGGCCTTCCAGATGGGGTAATAAACCTGGTGTTCGTTCCAGGCCCGGTGGGCGGAAAGATCATGTCAGCACATCCCGATTTTGTAGGGGTTCATTTCACCGGCTCTACCACGGTTTTCAGTAAGATTTGGAAAGCCATCGGCGACAACATCGCGGTGCATAACACCTATCCGAAAATTGTGGGTGAAACGGGAGGAAAAGATTTTGTCGTTGCACATGAAACAGCCGACCCCAAGGCCCTTGCCACGGCTTTGGTGAGGGGCGCTTTTGAATACCAGGGACAAAAATGCTCAGCGGCTTCCCGTGCATATATTCCTGATAACCTGTGGGAAACAGTAAAGTCATATATGCTTGCAGATTTAAAAACCATCAAGGTGGGACCAGTGGAAGACTTCACGAACTTCATGGGCGCTGTCATTGATGAGGCTTCCTTCGATAAGCTGGTGATGTTTATCGACAATGCCAAAAACGACAAAGAAGCCACAGTGATTTCAGGAGGTAATTACGACAAGACACGCGGATATTTTATTGAACCAACGGTCATCCTCACCACCGACCCGCAATATATCACCATGCGCGAAGAACTTTTTGGACCTGTGTTGACGGTATATGTGTACGAGGCCGCAAAATGGGAAGAGACATTGCACCTGGTTGATGCAACCTCACCTTATGCCCTGACCGGTGCTGTTTTTGCCCGTGACAGGTTCGCCATTGAGCTGGCCAATGAAGTCCTGGTTAATGCAGCCGGAAATTATTACATCAACGACAAGCCAACAGGTGCAGTTGTAGGGCAGCAGCCTTTTGGCGGTGGAAGGGCTTCGGGAACCAACGACAAATCCGGTTCATACCTGAATTTAATCCGCTGGGTTTCGGCGCGCACCATCAAGGAAAACCTGAATCCCCCGACCGACTATCGCTATCCGTTTTTGGCGGAAGCATAAGCCTGGCTTTGTGAAGGATGTTTTAAGATATCAGGATAAGTAGGCCGGATTAAAGCGCAAAAAGAGGCTGTCATCGTTGATTATGACAGCCTCTTTTTTTTATTTCATCACAGATTGATTATTTCTTCACTGGCTTGGTTCCCAGGATATGCCTTTGTTTGTTGTGAATGATGAATTTCTTCTTTACCGGTTCATTCTTTTTAGCTACCGGACTGTAACCAACCTTTACTGATCTGCTGCCTTTCGGAGTGATTGCACTGGTTCTGCCTGATCCACAGGAAACGGCGGTGGCGATAAATGTTATGCTTACTAATCCGATGCAAATGGTTTTAACGAATGATTTCATGACAGCCGTTGGGTTTAGGGTGATTTGACGGCTTAAAATTAGTGTTTTTTTTATAAGTGGGAAAAAAACTTGATTTTTTTATCAGCTCTTTTGTTTTTAACCCGGCCTTGTTCATAAATTCGGTATAATTCAGCCTGTCATTGGAAAATAGCATGAATTTGTCTGTATCTTTGCAACTGAATATGGTGTCCACAATCCTTGACCGGGAGGAGGACTGAAAAAGGGAATCGGGTGAAAATCCTGAACAGTTCCCGCTGCTGTAAGCTCTTTAAAAAGCTTTTGAAACTCTTTGGCCACTGTCTGTTCGCGGATGGGAAGGCTTTCAAAAGTGAGCGAGTCAGAAGACCTGCCATATCAGTTTTTTCCAAAGCTTTCGGGTAAAAGGCTTGTCGGTTTAAGTCATTTATGATTTCGACATTTTTTCCTGATGGTTTTGAGGCAAATGCATTGTTTTACCTTAAAACTACACATTAATGAAACATTTTTTACGGATTTGCACCCTCTCAGCCTTGCTTACGCTACAGGCCGGGTTGCTGTACTCACAGCAGGAATTGGTACTTAAACAACTTATTGTTGCCTCCGGAGGCAATTTTTCTGACCCGGACGACTATGTCACCCTCAGTGCTCGTGATGCGGAAACGGGCGAACAGTTCGTGTTTGATACAATCTACACGCAGGCAGTTCAGGACGTGCTGGTCGACAATGCCAGGGCTTTTGTTGCCGCCACCGACTCTCTCGTGGTCTATGACCTCGATACCTATCAGCGGATTGCGGCTATTGCCAGCCCGGGAATTAACCAGATGGTGGCCGGAGAGGACCTTTTATTTGTGTCGTTTCAATACCCTGAAACAGCAGGCTTCATCAGGGCATACAAAAAAAACAGCCTTGACCTGGTGCAGGTATTCGATCAGGTGAGTGACGAAGCAGCAGGAATGTTGATTCATAACAATACACTATTTGCCGCTGTTCCCGGTGGCTGGATGAGCACAACGGGAAAAATTGCGATGATCGATCTGAGTGCTGTTTCATTCATTGAAGAAGTGGATTTGGGTTCTGCAGCAGTTGGAATTTTTGACCTGTACAACTACAATGACACAGTATACAGCGTAAACCGCACCCCCTGGGGAATGACCACCGCTTCGCTTACTGCTTTCGATCCGGACCACCGTGCATTTGTACACCACACTTTCGAAGCTGTGTTCGGCAAAGGCGTAGCTGTTGATGGCAACAAGCTGTATGTCATGATGAACCAGGCAATCGGACTTGTTGATCTGGATAACCAGCAGATCATTGATGAAGCGCTTATTCCTGATCCCGGATCAGAAAACTTTACCTATTTCGTGGCTGCCGAATTTGATGCCCTTAACCGGGAATTTTATGCAACGGTCACGGATTACTTCTCTTTTGGCGAAGGGAGGAAGTTTTCCGAAACCGGTGAGCAACTCGGCTTATTTGACGCAGGCATTTCACCTGAAGCAATTGGCTTGGACGTCAGGGATATAACATCAGTCAGTTTGCCTGTTACAGAAGTTGGGCTTCAGGTTTATCCTAATCCTGCCAGGGACTTTCTGTTTATTGGTGGCCAGCAAGAGGCACACCAGCACACGCTGTTCATTATGAATATGCAGGGAGTTGAGGTGTTGCATTTACATACTTCAGCTAAGTCGATCGATGTGTCCGGTCTCTGTGCAGGGCCCTATGTGATCCTGGTTTCCGAAGGTTCCGGTATTGGCAGAAAATGTGTGTTTATAAAACAATAGCATAATGAGGCTGAAACCGGCAAAGCAGTTGTTTTTCGCAGGGTGTTTACTGATCATCAGCATAACATCCACAGCCCAGTTTGCTCCACCCGCAGGACAGCCTGGCACGGAGGCAACCCATGCTGACAGCAATGTGTTTGTTGGCTGGGCTGCACAGTGCGAAATTGTGCGCGGGCCGGTGAAAATAGACCAGGAAGCCCTGGGCGAAGCAAGTTATGGCAATGCAACAGATGCACGTTTGAAAGCCGATAACATTGCGGTCAGCCTTGGCGATGGGGGATGGGCAACCCTGACCTTTGAATATGCGCTGTGGGATGGACCGGGAGCCGACTTTGCCGTTTTTGAAAACAGCTTCAGCGACGATTTTCTTGAACTGGCTTTTGTTGAGGTAAGCAGCAATGGGATGAACTTCTTTCGATTTCCAGCGATTTCGCTTACCGGTTCAGAGGCGCAGATTGACGGCTTCGGACTTCTGGATGCCACTAAGGTCGACAGGCTTGCCGGCAAATACAGGGCACTTTACGGAACGCCTTTCGATCTGGCTGATTTGAAAGATAATGTCGGACTGAATACAGAAAAGGTCACGCATGTCCGCATCATTGATGTGGTTGGTTCCATCGATCCTGCTTATGCGCGCTACGATGAAGCAGGTCGCATCATCAACGATCCGTGGCCCACACCATTTCCTTCATCAGGCTTCGACCTGGATGCGGTTGGTGTGATTCATGATCAACGCAACCTTGGTGTTGACCCAAACACCACCAGGCAGTTCAGGATTTATCCGAACCCGGCTATTGAAACAGTTTACCTGGAGAATCCAGACCAAATCGGTGTCACAGCAACCTATGTATGCGATGCTTTTGGGCGCCGGCTAATCAAGGCTGGAGATGGCACTCCCGTCCAGATCAACATCAGCACACTTGCCCCGGGCCTCTACCTTATCGAATGCGTTGCATCAGACCTTCATGTATACCAAAAGTTTGTCAAGCAATGAAAGAGGTGTTCATCAGGCATGTATTTCTCTTCCTGCTGGGGTTTGTCCCTATGCTGGCAGAAGCGGTCATTCCTGATACAGTTTACCTTGATGCGGTTGAAGTGAAGGGCAGACACCTTAAAAAAGCTTCTTTCCAGACACACAGCCTCGACAGCCTGTCCATTGCGGCCTATTCGGCCAGCGATCTGGGCAGTTTGCTGGCTGCAGGCTCGAATGTATTCATTAAAAATTACGGTCCGGGCGGCTTGTCTACAGCTTCTTTCAGAGGGACATCTGCAAACCAAACCCTGGTGTTGTGGAACGATATACCGTTAAACTCACCAAACCTTGGTCAGGTTGATTTTTCCATGATACCGGTTCAGTTTGTCGATCAGCTGCAGTTGGCCTGGGGAAGCGCTGCATCCGCGATGCGTTCCGGTGGGCTGGGAGGGGTTGTTTCGCTCGATAACAAACCCGATTTCAACCGGAAACTCATCCTTGATGTAGTACAAACAGCCGGTAGTTACAGGCATTTTGGCAGCTATGGCACCTTGGGCTATAGCGGAAGAAAAGTGATCGTTAAAACCAGGGCATTCAGAAAATCAGCCCTGAATGATTTCGAATTTCTGAACACGGCCTTGCTGCCACAGGCCATGATGAAGCAAACATCAGCCGACTACACCGATTATGGTTTTCTGCAGGAATTGCATATCTATACCGGAAAAAACAGCCAGCTGAGTGCCTATTCGTGGAATCAGTGGAACAACAGAAACCTGCCGCCAATCATGACCAATATTGAGAAAGGTGGGCAGCCTACTGAATTTCAATATGACAGGTTTCACAGACATATGGTCGCATTCAAACAGTTCTGGAGTGGTGGTAAGCTTGAAGCAAAAGCAGCATATTTTACAGAAAATCAGCACTATTACCTTAAAACAATCAACAATCCGGAAGACAACGAAACTGTAACACTTATTGATTCACGCAATACAACGCATGCATTTCACACGGTGTTGCAGGCGAACCACCAACTGAACTGGTGGCTTGAATTGACGGCAGGATACACCATGGACCAGGAAGCGGTTAACACGACAAACTTCGAAAAATTGCAGAAAAGGCAGAGAAACCTGATGAAACTTGGCGCCACGTTCAGGCCGCTACAGGACTTCAAAGGCAGTGTGTATTTCAGCAGGGAATATGTCGATGGAAAGGCCTCCGGACTTAGTCCGGCGCTCGAACTAGCCTATGTTCCCTTCGATAAACTACCCTTAACTATTGGCATTGGTCTGAACCGCAATTTACGTTACCCCAGCTTGAATGACCTGTATTGGTTTCCGGGAGGCAATGCAAAGCTGAAACCGGAAATCGGACATACAGCGGAACTGTTCGTTAACCTGAATCCGCAAAACAGCCACAGCAAGCATAAGGTCAATGCAAGCATGTTTTTTTCAGATGTGTCAGACTGGATACAGTGGAAACCAACGTCATACAGGTATTGGGTTCCTGTAAATATTGCAAGGGTTTTTGCGCGTGGAGTCGAGTTAAACTGGCAGTGGGAGGGCGACTTCAATCTGTTTCATCTACAGGCCAGTGCCAATTTTGCTTACACAAGAACCACGGATGAGAGTCCTGTAGCAAAAATCGAAAACACGGCCGGCAAGCAGTTGATGTATATTCCGCGACACCATGCCAACCTCATGGCTCAGCTTGATATCAGGCAGTATTATGTGAAGACGGCTGCAGAATTTGTAGGCAAAAGAAACACCTCACTCAACGGAGAAGAAATCTTCACCAACAGCCTAAAGCCCTACGTATTGTTCAACCTGGCCCTTGGCAAATCCTGGAAATTAAGCCAAGGGAAGCTGACTGCGGAATTTCAGGTGCTTAATTTGCTCAACAGCCATTACCAGGCAGTGATGTGGCGCCCCATGCCCGGGAGGAATTTTCAGCTACTGCTGCGTTACGCATTGTAAACGAGGTGAATAAATGATGAAATGCAATAAAATTTTACTGATATTCCTGTTGCTGGGCATGGCTTCATGCAAAGAGGAACCTGCTGACATAACTCCTGGCGACGGCCTTGCAGTTGGAAAAGGATTTTTTGTGCTGAATCAGGGCAACTTTACCCTGGCGAATGCAAGTCTGTCATTTTACAGCTACGATTCTGCCAAAATGTCAAGCTATCTGTTTTACAAAGCCAACGGTGCACCCCTTGGCGATGTGGCTCAAAGCATGACGCTTTGGAATGACCTCGCCTTTATAGTAATGAATAACAGTGGCTTGATTTACATTGTTGATGCCCAAACCATCAAATTCAAAAACAAAATCAGTGGGTTGCAATCGCCGCGCTATGTGTGCATCATTAACGACCACAAGGCCTATGTTTCCGATCTACAGCAGCCGGGCCTGACCATCATCGACCCCACTGCGCAAAGCATCACTGGCCAGGTAAACACAGGCAAAACAGTTGAAAATATGGTGCTTACAAACAATAAGGTTTTCGCTGCCAACTGGTCGGCATATTACCAGCATAAGCCCAACAACACCCTGATGGTCATCGATCCTGTACTTGACACAGTGACGGACTCGGTGCATTTGGTGAAGGAACCCAACAGCATGGTAGTCGATAAAAACGAAATGTTGTGGGTGCTTTGCAGTGGTGGCTACCTGAACGAAGAAAGGCCGGCCCTGTTTAAGATCAACACCAGCGACAACAGCATCGTAAATCGCTACGACTTCATTGACCGACTCTCGTCGCCTACACAGCTAGTAATCAATAAGAATAAAGACTCCTTGTACTACCTGAATAATGGTGTTTACCGGCTTTCAATTGACGACAATACGCTTCCGGAGACACCCCTGATTCCACAGCATGCGCATGTGTTTTATGCACTGGAGATTGATCCTGGCTTCAATCGGGTAGTGGTCTCAGACGCGCTGAACTATGTGCAGGATGGATTTGTTTATCGGTATAGCCCAAATGGCACGCTTATTGACTCACTCAAATCGGGAATCATACCCGGGCAATTTATTTTTAACTAAAAAACAGATCTGATGAACAACAAAGTAGATGTTACCTGGACCGGAAATATGGCATTTGAAGCCGATGTAAACGGATTTAAAATCCCATTGGATGCGGATGAAAAAGTGGGCGGTCAAAATGGTGGTCCAAGGCCTAAACCATTGACACTGGCATCATTGGGTGGCTGCACCGGAATGGATGTTATTTCAATACTGAAAAAAATGAGGGTCGAACCTGCTTATTTTAATATCGAAGTTGACGGCGAACTCACTGAAGAGCACCCAAAATATTACCATAAGATTCACGTGAAATATATTTTCAAAGGTCAAGACCTCGATGTTGAAAAGTTGCAAAAGGCTGTTGACCTTTCGCAGGAGCGCTACTGTGGTGTAAGCGAATTGCTGAAAAAAGGCGCTGCCATCACCAGCGAGATCGTTATCTTGTCCTGATCAGGGATTCAGGGCCTCGCTTTCAGCGATAACATGATTCAGTTCACTGATAATCATTGAGGTGGCGCCCCAGATGACATATTCACCAATGACAAAGGCGGGAACATCCATGCTGCTGCCGTCTTTAAGCACGATGGAACGTTGTTGCAGCGTCTGGGGGTGCATCAGCGTTTGAACAGAGCAGCTAAACACCGTATCGACTTCGGCCGGATCAGGATGTAGCTCCTGGGCACGGTTCATATACGCCACCACTGGCAGCACCTCGAAGTTGCTTGGCGGAATGTAAATTTTGCTGAGGTTTCCTAGAATTTTTACCTGATCGGTTTTGATGCCGACTTCTTCATAGGCTTCGCGCAGTGCGGTATGTTGCAGATCAGCATCGCCCGGTTCGTAGCCCCCGCCGGGAAAGGCAATCTGGCCGCTGTGAACTCCATCATAGCTGTTGCGTTTTATCAGCACCGTTTTTACCTGATTTTCCTCCGGAAACAGCACAATGAGCACCGCGCTCTGTCGTGCTTTGCGGTTGGTAGCCCCTTGAGCCATCATTTTTTTCCTGCTTAAGGGTGCCAGTTTCATCTGTGCTACTTCGCCTGGCAAATGCCCAGAAAGTGCCTTACGTAATTTTTCGGTAAAGAAAATAAAGTGTGTGCTGCTGTTTTCTTCCATATTGCAAAATTACCGGCTTTTTGCAATTTAGGGCCTGATGAAAAAAGTTAATCGTCAAACCCTGACAAGGCATGGGATTTGATCAGGCAGAAACAATGGACTATGGGGAGTATGCTGAAAGTAGACATGACTTTTGTGGGGCGAAAGGTATGATAATTTAAACACCAACTTCTGCATAAAATAACACTACTCATTCCATTGCTGCATAAAATTGCTTACTTTTATAACCTTAATCGCATTGAAATGGTCAAAGAAAAGTCATCTCCCATTCAGTTGCCCGATATTGGTGCCGAAGATGTGAAAGAAATCGTGTTGTATAACGATGATTTCAACACCTTTGATTTTGTTATTGAAACCCTGATTGAAGTTTGTGAACATAGCGTCGAGCAAGCCGAAACATGCACCTGGATCGTGCATTACAAAGGAAAATGTGCAGTCAAATCAGGGTTTATCAATGATTTGCAGCCGATATACCAGGAGTTAACAAACCGTACCTTAACCGCAAAAATAGAATAGCCTCATATGTGGACAATCATTATCGCCCTGGTTGGCATTGGTTTGCTGATCGTATTGCTTGAGATACTGGTGATTCCGGGAGGTGGATTTGCCGGTATCATTGGCTTTGCCCTGATGGTGATCGGGGTGTGGTTAGCCTATAAGCATGAAGGAACGGCCGCTGGCCATTATACACTTGTCGCCACTTTACTCATCAATGTGGGAGTGCTCACCCTGGCACTGAGGTCGAAGACCTGGGATAGGGCCATGTTGAAAAAGAACCTCGATCACAAGGTGAACGAAGTGAATGAAGAAGATGTTAAAGCCGGCGACAGCGGCCTTACCATTTCAAGGTGCTGTCCTGGCGGAAAAGCCATGATCAATGGAAAATTCTTCGAAGTAGATGCCCGGTCAGCCTTCATTGATGAGGATACCCCGATCGAAGTTGTCAAGGTAGAAAAAAGCAAAATATTCATCAAACCCAAACAATAGTATTATGGAAGACATGTATGTGATTATTGCAATTGGCCTGGGAGCCATCTTTTTGATCTGGTTCCTGTTTTACTTTATTCCGGTTGGACTTTGGTTCACCGCCCTTGTTTCAGGGGTGCGCGTATCCTTGTTGCAGCTTGTGCTGATGCGCTGGCGTAAGGTCCCGCCATCACTCATTGTAAACAGCATGATTGCGGCAACAAAAGCTGGAATCAAGCTCGAACGCGACGATCTCGAAGCCCATTTCCTCGCCGGAGGAAGGGTTCAGCAGGTGATCAATGCATTGATTTCAGCGGACAAGGCCAATATGGACCTTAGCTTTAAAACAGCAACAGCGATCGACCTTGCAGGCCGTGATGTGTTTCAGGCCGTGCAGATGTCAGTTAACCCAAAAGTTATCGACACCAAAAAAGTGGCTGCGGTTGCCAAAGACGGTATTCAGCTAATTGCTTTAGCCCGCGTTACCGTAAGGGCCAACATCAAGCAGCTTGTGGGTGGTGCCGGCGAAGAAACCATCCTGGCGCGTGTTGGCGAAGGCATTGTTTCATCCATCGGATCTGCCGATTCACATAAGTCAGTGCTCGAAAATCCTGATTCCATTTCGAAAGTGGTACTTAAAAAAGGACTTGACTCGGGGACAGCCTTCGAAATCTTGTCTATCGACATCGCTGATATCGACATCGGAAAGAACATTGGTGCCGTGTTGCAGATGGACCAGGCAAATGCCGATAAAAACATCGCGCAGGCAAAGGCCGAAGAGCGCCGGGCCATGGCTGTTGCCAGTGAGCAGGAAATGCGTGCCAAAGCCCAGGAAGCCAGAGCCAATGTGATTCAGGCCGAAGCCATGATTCCACAAGCCATCGCTGAAGCATTCAGGGCCGGTAACCTTGGTATTATGGATTATTATAAATTCCAGAACATCCAGGCCGACACCCGCATGCGCGAATCGATCTCGGAAACACCATCAAGCCCGGTCACCAAACAGGGCATTAAAGGGGAAGGAAACAAATAACAAACGATAAGTTGAATAAAATAGCGTTTGTATCTTTTGTGGTGCAAACGCTTTTTTTCAACAGCCTGACCATAGCAGGAAAACCAAAGAACCCTTGTGACAATGATCAGCGAAGCAGAAAAAACACAAATCCGTGAGGCATACCTGACGCTCATCGAAAGCGTGAAACCGGTTGCCAGTCCTGCTGACCTGAAACGAATCAATCTGGCATTTGAATGGGCTTCAAAGGTATATGGTGAGCGTAAACTGGCTTCGGGCCGTCCCTATCTGCTGCACCTGATTCAGGTCGGGATAATTGCGGTAACAGAAATCGGCCTGGGTGTTACCACGGTGATTTGCGCGCTCCTGCATGGGATAAACCTCAAATCTGATTTCAACCTTACTGAGATTGAGAAAACCTTTGGCAAAACCATCAGCAGCATCATCGATGGCTTCAACAAGGTTTCGGAACTCAGAACAGAGCGCCTTTCCTTTCAATCAGATAATTTCAGAAAACTCTTTTTAACACTGATTGACGACATCCGGGTGATCCTGCTGAAAATTGCCCACCGGCTGTATGACCTGAGGTATCCGGAAGACCACGAAAGGGGCAGGTTCGAGCAATTTGCCTATGAAGTAAAGCACCTCTACATACCCATTGCCCACCGGCTCGGCTTGTATATCATCAAGGCAGAGTTTGAAGAAAGGGTGATGAAGTTTGAGCATCCTGAGATTTTTCACGCCATCAGCGAAAAGATCAAAGCAACAAAATCAAAGCAGGAAGCCTATATGCAGGACTTCACCCAACCCATTCAGCGGGAGTTGATTGCCCAGGGTATGGATTGTGCCATAAAATGGCGGACCAAGTCAATTCCTTCTATCTGGGCCAAGATGAAGTCGCAGAATGTTGAATTTGAACAGGTTTATGACCTTTTTGCCATTCGCGTCATCATTACAAGCAGCCAAAAAAAGGAAAAAGAAGATTGCTGGCGTGTGTACTCCATCGTGAGCGACATTTATCCGCCAAACCCGAAGCGCCTCCGCGACTGGATCACAACGCCCAAGGCCTCCGGCTATGAGTCGCTGCACTGCACCGTGAAAGCCCCGGGTGATATGTGGGTTGAGGTACAGATCAGGACACAGCGTATGGACGATATTGCCGAGAAAGGCCAGGCCGCACATTGGGTTTACAAGGAAACAGACAAGAAAAAGGACACCGAAGAATGGCTTAACCAGGTGCGCGATGTGCTCGAAAATCCCGACCAGATCAATTTCGACTTCACTTATAGAAACGCCAACAAGCACCAATCGGACAAGATTTTCATTTTTACACCCAATGGCGACCTTAAACAGTTGCCCTTTGGTTCGACCATCCTCGATTTTGCCTACGAAATACATACGCAGGTGGGCTCGAGCTGCAGTGGGGCACGGGTTAATGGTAAAGTAGTCCCGATACGGCATGTGCTTAACAATGGCGACAAGGTGGAAATCGCAACAAGCAAAAAACAGAAGCCCCGTGCCGACTGGTTGAGTTTTGTGGTCACCGAGCGGGCGCGAAACAAAATCAAAAAGTACATCAAGGAGGAAAACCTACGCGAAGCCGACATTGGAAAGGAACTGCTGCTGCGAAAGATGAAGAACTGGAAAATTTCCTATTCCGACGATGTGGTCAACCACCTGGTGAAACATTATAAAACTGAGTCTGCTGCAGAGTTTTACTCGCAGATTGCCAGCGAAAAAATCGATCTCGTTGAGCTGAAAAAGCACCTTGTTGCCCTCAGTGAACAGGAAAAAAGTGGGAACAAAACAGAGAAGGAAGCAGGCAAAGTGGAAATTAAGTCGCATCAGCCTGTGCAGAACACTGAGCATGAGGACTTCATGCTGATTGACGATAGCCTCAGCAATGTAAACTACAAGCTTGCAAAGTGCTGCAACCCCATCCCCGGTGATTCGGTCTTCGGTTTTGTTACCATCGGTAGTGGCATTACCATCCATCGGGTGAGCTGTCCAAATGCGGTAAGGTTACTCGATAAATACAGCTACAGGGTCATCAAGGTACGTTGGAAAGAGGCTAAGGAAAGCCCTGTATTTCAGGCAGCTATTAAAATTGCCGGAAAAGACGTACTGGGATTGGTAGGCGAGATTACAAAGGTGATTTCAAGCGATCTGAAAGTGAATATGCGCTCCCTGGCCTTTGATACAAAAGACGGCCGATTCGATGGAAAAATCGTGCTTCAGATCAAGGATACAGAACACCTTGAACAACTCATCCGAAAAATACAGAAAGTGAGTGGGGTCGAAAAGGTCTCACGCCAGAAATAACAAACCCAATAACATCATGGTCATACAGCTGTTTATTTTTGCATTCCTGTTTATTGGTCTGGCATCATGGTTTTTCCTGAAAAAGAAGAAAGTACTGGGCGTGCTGTTCCTGATGATTGGATTGTTGGTGATGGCTTTTTTCTTCATCATCAGGGCCTTGTATCCGCATAAGGTGCCGTTTTAAGCCTGTTTAATCAGCACATTGAGTTACTTGCAACCTGCTGATGCAAAACCTGATATTATAATTTTTCGGACCTGATGCGATGGTAAAAGATGCCGGTATAATAGAATCTTACCGACGAGAGTGACAGAGGAACTCCCATGGTGAGGTAGAGTGATGCAAGAAAATTTTGTGGCACAAGCCCTGACCTCCGGAAGAAAATACCACCCGAAATCATGACCAGCATTAACAAATAACTCCGGCCATTGAAAAAAGAGAACAAACAGGGTCTTTCCTTTTCCAAACCCATGATTCTGGTGGTGTGTTGTGCAGATATTTTGGCAAACATGAACCAATAGAACAAAAGCCCAGCAACAAGACTGATCAACAGCCTCAGCAAAATCATGTGTGCAGCCTTATCAAGCATAAGATAGCCTTTGTAAATCAACATGCTTCCGGCAAATGTCCATAAACTAGCGGCCACAAATAGCAGTCCGCGTCTGGGAATTCTTGGTGTAAGGATTTGTATGAGATTCATCGCTACATACTTATGAGGGCATAACTTAATATTGTCCTGCCGATTATTCACAAATTAAGGTGATAAAAGTAGCATAATATTCAGCGATGCACAGGGTAATGGCAATGATTAATCCACCTTTCGTCAGGGGAAATGCGGCCTTAAAGGAAAACTTTGTCACTCAGCTTGCGGCGATGGATAGTTCAAAGTAAACCAGGGACGGACAATGACAGTTTTATCCTCGGGTTCTGAATGGTGCCTGAACTCGTTTGTGTGCTTGTTGTACACATAGTCTCTTCCCCACATTTCGTGATGCTGCAGGATTTGCCTGATGCCGTCAATCAGCAGGTTCAACTCCTGGTCAGTCATTGTAGGATGCAGCGAAGCCCTGATCCAGCCGGGTTTTTGCGACAGGTCGCCATGGTTGATCAGATCAGTAATTTGTTTCGATTTGTCGTGGCTGACATCAAGGAGAAAATGCCCATAGGTACCTGCGCAGGCACATCCGCCCCTGACCTGAATGCCAAACTTGTCGTTTAGCAGCTTGACTACCAGGTTAAAATGTACATTGTCGAGGTAAAAAGAGAGTATTCCTAAGCGGTGCTCAATATTATCGGCCAGGATGTGCAAACCGTCAATTTTCCTGAATTCCTCGAAGGCTTTGTGCACCAGAACCTGCTCTCTTTCACGGATTTTTCTGGTTCCCATCTGGTTTTTAACTTCAATGGCCAGCGCCGTTCTTATCGCCTGCAAAAATCCAGGAGTGCCACCATCTTCCCGTATTTCAATGTCATCGATATACTTGTATTCGCCCCAGGGATTGGTCCAGTCAACAGTGCCACCGCCAGGATTGTCGGGAGAAGGGCTGTTGTAAAGCGATCGGTCGAAAATCATAACGCCTGAACTGCCGGGTCCTCCAAGAAATTTATGCGGACTGAAAAAGATTGCATCGAGTTTCTTCATTTCGTCATCTTCAGGATGCATATCAATGTCAACATAAGGTGCCGATGCCGCAAAATCAACAAACACAACGCCACCGTATTCATGCATGATCCTGGCCATTTCGTGGTAAGGCGTTTCAATGCCGGTGACGTTGGAGCAGGCAGTGAATGAACCGATTTTAAACGACCTGTCTTTGTATTTCTCCAATTGTGTGCGCAGTTCATTCAGGTCGACAAGCATGTTTTTATCGGGCTGCAGCACAACCACGTCCACATTGGTTTCGAACCAACTGGTATGGTTTGAGTGGTGTTCCATATGGCTCAGAAACACAACAGGCCGCTCGTTTTTCTGCAGGCATTCCCGTTTGCTGAGCACGCCACAGTTTTTGAGCCCCATGATCCGCTGCATTTTGTTGATGACAGTGGTCATGCCCGAGCCGGCCGTGATAATGACATCGTCTTTGCAGGCATGCACATGTTCCTTAATTATTTTGTGCGCAAGGTGGTAAGCCTTGGTCATTAAAGTGCCTGTTTCACTTGTCTCAGTATGGGTATTCCCGATATAAGGTCCAAAAACTTTAACAATCTGATCCTCAATTGGCTGATATAATCTTCCGCTGGCAACCCAGTCGGCGTAAATGATTTTTTTCTTCCCGTACGGAGAAGAAAATTCAGCATCGTGTCCGATGGTGTTTTTGCGAAAGGCTTCAAAATATTGTTCAAGTTCTCCCATAACCCTAATTTCTTATCACAGTTAGTTTGGCAACCCTGGCTGTATTGTCTTCAAGCTGGATCTGGACAATATATATGCCAGTTGACAACCACGGAATGGTGATAGGTTGCATGGCTTGCTGATAATTGAGGATTTTCTCCAAAAGACAATTTCCTGACAGGTCAGTAACCCGAAGATCAACCCCAGATATGGGCAATAATCCGGGGATTGACAAGCTGATGACATCGCTGGCAGGGTTCGGAAACACACCCAATTCTGCAATTTGCGCCTGAGGTTTGTGCACTGATGTGATTGTAGTAACATCGATGATGGTGTCAAAATGATCGGCCTGCACAAAGTCGGGATAATACATATCGATGGTGATGGCATTCAGGCCAAACACAAAAGGACCAACGGTGACAGTGTCGGTACGGTAGCAATCGCCCGGATTGAACCATGAGGCGTAATACGCTTCAACAGCAAAGGCACCGCAGGCATTAAGCACATTCAGGTTAAGTGTTTCACAATCTTCGAATGGAATCTGTGCGTTAATCACAATATCGGCATAGCCTCCTGATTCGATTATTTCAGGAGTAAATTGAATTGAAGTAAATTGCTGTGCAACAAGATGATCGGTGAAAATAAACGCAGTGAATAGGATCAGAATAGTAAAGAATTTAGTCATATTTGGTGATGCTGTTAGCAACAAAAATAATACAAATAAGCGTACTTTTGTGTTGCTGATGTTTTTACGCACTGTGTTACCTGTTTAGCCGTTGTAAACCATGACATTACCACCAATCCAATGTAAGTTAACCAGTTGTTATTTGCGTCCCTTGCAAATGGAAGATGACAATCACATCATGTTGATAGCCAATGATTATGATGTGGCCTGTTTCTTAAGGGATAGCTTTCCTTTCCCCTACAGCCTTGACCATGCAAGGGAATTTATCACGGCAACTGCGGGATCCGATACATCACATGTTTATGGAATCATGATTGACGGAAGCCTCACAGGTGTTATCGGGCTCATATTGCAGGAGGATGTTTATCGCTACAGCGCTGAACTGGGCTATTGGGTTGGAAAGAAATACTGGGGTAGGGGAATTGCCACTGCCGCTGTTGAAGGTGTTACTGAAGATGCCTTTGAGAATAAAGGAATTAAGCGGGTTTTTGCCAGTGTGTTTGCCCCCAATATTGCCTCGGCCCGTGTGCTCGAAAAGGCAGGTTTCACGCATGAGGGCACCCGGAAAAAGGCTGCCTATAAGAACGGCGTATTTGAAGATGAATTGCTTTATGCAAGGCTAGGAAACTAATTCCCTTTCGATATCTGTATCAGGCTTACCTCGACATCACCATTTTCGGGATAGAAATTAATCCACACATTGTCCTCACTGAACCATTTATATTGAGAGCCAATCCTCACGATATAATCTTTGTATTCAGCCGAAGCCGGGATTGGCAAAACAAATCCGCCATTCTTGCCTGTGCTGCTGCCATAACTGACAATCAGCGAAAAGTTGTTTTTTCCGGTATTTTTGGCTTTGATGAGGATGTAGTTCGAACGCCTTTCACTCGTGTTTACCGGTAAAAATTCAAAGCGTTTATCGGTGTTGTTGGCAAGCGCAACCGGTGATTCATTGAGCACGACCAGCTTGTTTTCTTCAATTGTTCGGGTAATCCTGGCAATCATTTCAAGCGGATAGGATTCGTCTGACTTGACCTGGTTTGCCTTCACATAACCATCGATGGCTTTGTCATATGCTTTTGCATTGTATAGTTTATCAGTTTCGGCAATCAGCTGGTCGTACACTGTTTTTTGCTTAAGCAGCTGATCCCTTAAAATGCTGTCGGAGACCAGTATTTGCCGTTCAGCATAGGCATCTCCTGTTTTGAAACTCCGGGCCGTTTTGTATGCAGTGATGGCTTCCTTGTAATCCCTGCCCGAAAAGAGGTTATCTGCCTTGAGGATGCTTTCCTGGTAACGGAGGTTATTCTGGCGTTCTGACTCCTGTCTGGCAGCAGCAATGGCCGGCACTTTGTTTAGTGCGTAAACATTTGTCTGGTCTATCGCCAAAATCAGCCTGCAGGAAGAATCTGCATTGGTCCACTGCAGGTTTTCGAAAAACCCTTCAGCCATGGTCATTAACTCCCCAATCCTGGCTTCTTTTTCCATGGCAAGACGCTGCGTTTCGAGCCGGCTTTGGATAAGTGCAAGTTGAGCGACCGGGTAATTTTCGCTGGCCTGCATCATTGCAGCCTGCTGGTAGGCTGTTTTTGCTTCTGCCAGTGAGCCATCACCAAACAACTTATCGGCCTGTTTAATGGTTTCGTCGTATTTTGCCCGTGAGGCTTTGCTTAGCGCAATGGCAGCGATCCGTTCTTCGATCATTTTCTGCTGTTCGGCCAAATCAGCTTGATCAGGTTTCATGCCGAGGGCTTTCAGGTTTGATGCCTTTGCAGCTTCCCAGTTTTCTTTACGAATGAGTTCTGTAGTTGCAGTTGTTGTTTCCAGAAACAATTTTTCAGCTGCGGCCAGCCGTGATGCATCAGCAGCCTGCAGCTTCAGGGCGTTGATGGAAGCTTTAATGTCTTTGTTTTCGGGCTGCATCTGCAAGGCTTGTTCATAGGCAGCAATCGCTTCAGTAAAATGATTTTCAGCGGCTTGCGATCGTGCTTCGGTGAGCAGGGCATCAAATTTCATGGCATCGGCCCTGGCCTTAGCTGCAATGGCTTGCTGGGCTTCTATTTCCGCGATCTTCTCTGCCGGAAGCTTCTCGCCTGGTTTCAATGCCAGGGCTGATCTGTATTGTTGCAATGCTTCTTCTGGCTTTTGTTGTAGCAAAGCAAGTGCTGCCGCGCCAATGAGGTCATTGTATTGCTTTTCACGTGCTTCTTCGCTTTCCATGGCCTTGAGCAGTTTCTCAACTTCATTGAGCTTTTCCTTTGCGTAGCTGTCTTCAGGCTTCAGCTTGATGGCGTAAGCGTATTCATCGCGCGCTTCGGTAAATTGCTGTGCGGCAATCAATTTGTCAGCCTTGGCAATGGTTTGCTGATACGTTTCATTGTCAATGTATTGCTTGTCTGAAACGAGGTCATTGATGCGCCTGATCATATCCGAAGGATAGGATTGCTCGGGCCAGATGGCAGCAGCCCTTTCATACAACACACTGGCTTTGCGGAAGTCTTTTTCGGCGTATAGTGCATCAGCCTTTGCCAGGGCTTCTTCGTAAGCCGATGATTTATCGCGCAGTTTCACTGTTTCACTGTACGCATTGATTATTGGCTGATCATCGGGAAAAAGCGCCAGCGCCTGCTCATAGTGTTTGGCAGCATTGGCGTAATCCTTGCGCGCAATCAATTCCCTTGCCTTCTGCTGCAAACCCGCAAACTCATCTTCCTTGGCTTTTTGCTTGCTGAGCAAGGCTTCCAGTTCTTTTATTTTGACTTTCGGTAATTCACTGTCAGGCATTATCTTAGCAGCTTCCCGGTATTGAAATAAGGCTTCTTCGAGCCTGCTTTTCTCCGTGAGCATGTTCCCTTTTGCGATGGCTGCATCAAAGCGTTCGAGGTTTTCCTTGTTTGTTTTCAGCTGTTGCCTGATTTTGTCGACCTGCGTTTGGGCATAGGTGTCTTTGGGCATCACAGTGAGCGCTTCCAGGTAGGCCGCAAGGGCTTCTTCGAGCCTTGTGTTTTTATACAGCTTGTCGGCAGCATCAATCTGGTTGTAAAAGACCTCCTGTTTTTCCATTTGCTGCCCCAAAAGCAGGATGGTTTCGTTCAGTTTCTTCTGAGCCACAGCATCATTGGCTTTCAGCCTGATGGCCATTTCGTAATAGGTTTTTGCTGTCAGGTAGTCTTTGCCGGCGAAACTCTGATCAGCCGATGCCATTGCCGACTCGTAGGTTTGTGACTGTTTTTGGGCAAAGGTGTTGAAACCGATCGCAAGGAATAAAAATAAAAAACTTGTTTTCAGGAAGATTCGCATAAATGAATAAGCAGCGTACTATTTGGGTTATTGAACGGTTTTTGGGTAGTTTTATTGTTTGCCTGAGGATGGTAACGCAATCAAACCATCGCTGATGGTGAGTTTCCGATCGGCCATTTCAGCGAGTTCTGTATTGTGCGTTACAATAATAAAAGTCTGGTTAAACTCTTTCCGCAACCTGAAAAAAAGCTGGTGCAGCTCACCAGAACTTTTCGAGTCAAGGTTACCGGAAGGTTCATCGGCGAGCACAACGGCAGGCTTGTTGATCAGTGCCCTGGCCACGGCCACCCGTTGCTGCTCTCCACCCGACAATGCCGATGGTTTGTGTTCGGATCTTTCGGTTAAGTTCAAATAATCAAGCAATTCCATGGCGTGTTTTTTTGCCTGCTGTTTGTTAACACCGGCAATAAACGCCGGAATACATATGTTTTCAAGGGCAGTAAACTCAGGCAGCAGATGGTGGAACTGAAACACAAATCCAATCTGTTTGTTTCGGAATTGCGCGAGCGCTTTTTCGCCCAGGCGGCTGACATCGGTACCGGCAATGACCACATTTCCGGCATCGGCTTTTTCGATGGTTCCGATGATCTGCAACAGGGTTGACTTGCCAGCGCCGGAAGCGCCAACAACAGAAACAATTTCATTTTGCTGAATGTTCAGATCGATGCCTTTCAGCACTTCAAGCTTGCCAAATGATTTCCTGATGTTTGTTGCAATAATCATAGGTGAACAATTGTATGACAAAAGTACACATTTTTGCCAGCATTGGCTTTCAGACCGGTGTCAGTGTTACCAAGACCAATTTCAGGCTGTTTTTCGTGTAAGCCGATTGATAATTGTCTTATTTTTGACACACCAAAATGCACAACCAATTTTAATACTATGAATTTACATGAGTTTCAGGGAAAACAAATTTTAAGCAGGTACGGTGTATCTGTTCCGTTTGGTATTGTAGCCGAATCGCCTGCCAAAGCTGTTGAAGCAGCAAAAGAGGTACAGGCCAAAACCGGCCTTGACCGCTGGGCGGTGAAGGCACAGATTCACGCCGGTGGCCGTGGCAAGGGAGGCGGAGTGAAGATCGCCAAAACGCTGGAGGAGGTTGAACTATATGCGGATCAGATCATCGGTATGATGCTTGTGACTCCCCAAACAAGTGCCGAAGGTAAATTGGTACGAAAAGTACTTGTCGAACAAAATATTTTCTATCCTGGTCCGTCGCCAGTGTCAGAAATCTACATGAGTATTTTGATGAACAGGGCCAAAGGACGCAATATGATCATGTATTCGACCCGCGGGGGTATGGACATTGAGAAAGTGGCTGAAGAGACACCGGATCTTATTTTTACTGAAGAAATCGATCCGAAAGTAGGGCTGCAGGGATTTCAGGCAAGGCAAATTGCCTTTAACCTGGGGCTCTCGGGCGATGCCTATAAGGAAATGGTGAAATTTGTTTTTTCATTGTACAAAGCCTTCGAAAGCAGCGATGCCAGCCTGTTCGAAATCAACCCGGTGATCAAGGCTGCTGACGACAGGATTTTCGCAGCGGATGCCAAGGTAACTATCGACAACAATGCCTTGTACAGGCATACCGATATTGCTGCCATGCGCGACTTGCATGAAGAAGATCCCATTGAGGTTGAAGCCAGCCGTTTCGACCTGAATTTTGTGAAACTCGATGGCAACGTGGGCTGCATGGTGAATGGTGCCGGCTTGGCAATGGCCACCATGGACATGATTAAAATGTCGGGAGGCGAACCGGCAAACTTCCTTGATGTGGGCGGAACTGCCAATGCCAAACGTGTTGAAGAAGCTTTTCGCATCATCCTTAAAGACCCAAATGTAAAGGCCATTCTGGTGAATATTTTCGGAGGAATTGTACGCTGCGACCGCGTGGCACAGGGTATCGTGGATGCCTATAATAATATTGGCGCCATTAATGTTCCAATAATCGTGCGTCTGCAGGGAACAAATGCAGCCGAAGGTAAAGCACTGATCGACCAGTCGGGGCTGAAAGTGTTTTCTGCCATCAAGTTGCAGGAAGCTGCAGAACTCGTCAATGAGGTACTGAAAGCATAGCCTTTCGGAATAAATAAAAAAACCGGCAATGTGAATTGCCGGTTTTTTTATGTTGTAAGGTCAGGGTTTAAAAACCGTACTGATTTGCAGGCAGTGGTGTAAACCTATTTTGAAGTCATTTCAATATAACTGTTCATTTTGATCGGCATTTTCATGCCTTCGTTTTCCATCTCCATATTTATCGCCTGATTGACGGAGGCAGAAATAATCCAGCCTGTGGCAATGGTAACCTGCGTTTTGCCACTGATTGTGCCACTGATTTTGGCAGGCTGGCCTTTGGCTTCTGTTCCGGTTACAACGCCTTCGAAGCTGATGGTGGCCACTTTACCTTTCACTTCTTCGAGTTTGTACACGGATTTCACCAGAAAATCGCTTTGTTTCTCGGGTTTAACTTCTACCTGCCAGGTGTCGCCGACTTTTACCTTGTGATCGGGAAACACATTCAACATACCCGACTCGAAACCTGATACGGCCTGGTTTTCGGCCATCACTTCACTGGCAATGTTTTTCACCGGATTTCCATATTGATCGAGTTCGCTGCTTACCTTCGATCCAATGATTTTATTCATTGATTGGGCAATTTGCTGAACCATGGGATTCGCGTTGGCCTCCGGGTTTTCTGAGTCCCAGGTCACATCCATTCCCATGGCATTCTGGTTGAACTTAATTTTCTTGTAGGTAAAATCAAGTGTGAAATGCTTGTTTTCCTGTACAGATGCAACCAACACATCCTGAACCAGTTCGATGCCCTGTTTGATGACCATGGACTGGCCTTGCATTTCCATGCTGATGTCCTGTGAGGTTTTTATATTGAAGGTGAATTGTTCGCCCTGCTTCATATTATATAGCAATTCAACAGATTTCTGTCCCATAAGCTGGTTGCTGAACAGCATGGCAATCACACATAAAGGCAGGTAAATTTTTTTAAGTAAATTCTTCATAATTTCTAAGTTAAATATTAAAATGGTGGATTAGGATCAAAGTCGTCGTCTTCATTCATCCGCGATGCGATGGTGCGTGTGGGAAGGTCGAAGGTGTTGTTCGGGCTAAGCTCTTTCACCGGCTCGCGGCTACCGTCGAGTTCGGTAAAGCGGGCAAACTGACCAATAAATTTCAGGTCCACATCGCCCAGTTTCCCGTTACGGTGTTTTGCGATATTGATGGTAGCAAGGCCTTTCACAGAATTGCCCTCACCGTCATCGGTAATATTATAATATTCAGGCCTGTAGATGAATATTACCATGTCAGCATCCTGCTCAATGGCACCCGATTCACGCAAGTCGGAAAGAATGGGTTTTTTTGATCCGGGACGGCTTTCTACATTACGGCTGAGCTGTGACAGGGCGAGCACAGGGATATCAAGTTCTTTGGCAAGGCTCTTCAGCGATCGTGAAATATTGCTGATTTCCTGTTCCCTGTTGCCCTTGTTTTCGCCTCCGGTGGTCATCAGCTGGAGGTAATCGATAAACACCATCTGGATATTGTGTTGCTGTTTTAGCCTGCGGCATTTGGCCCTAAGCTCAAACACGGAGAGCTGTGGAGTATCGTCAATGAACAGCTTTGCTTTTACGAGGGGTGCAATCTTTGTATGCAACTGTTGCCATTCATGTTCGGCCAGATCGCCTTTGCGTAGTTTCTCAGCAGGCAGTTCTGTGTCACTTGAGATAAGGCGGGTAACGAGCTGAATGGATGACATTTCGAGTGAGAAGAAAGCCACCGGCCTGTTAAAATCCACAGCAATATTTCTGGCGATATTCAGTGCAAAGGCTGTTTTTCCCATACTGGGGCGGGCAGCAAGGATAATCAGGTCCGATTTCTGCCAGCCCGAAGTGATCCTGTCGAGGTCGGTATAGCCCGAAGGAACACCACGGAGGTTGGTTTCCGCATTTCTTGCACTTTCGATGTCCTGTATAGCCTGTTTGATCAGGTCGGGCATGGTAAAGAAGCTCCGGCGCAGGTTGCTTTCACTCACCGCAAACAGCCCTTGTTCGGCCTTGTCGAGCAGGTCGAACACATCGGTGGTGTCTTCGTAGGCATCCTTGATGATGTCGCTCGAAATCCTGATTAGTTCACGCTGAATATGTTTCTGCAGGATGATTCGGGCGTGAAACTCAATATTGGCACCCGACACCACGCGGTTGGTCAGCTGCGAGATATAATACGGCCCTCCGATCATCTCAAGGTCGCCCATGCTTCGGAGCTCATTAGTGACCGTAAGGATATCGATGGGTTCCGATTTAACAAACAGGTTCTGGATCGCTTCGGCTATTTTCTGATGGCCGTCCTTATAAAACACTTCTGGTTTTAAAATGTCGATAACGGCATTCACAGCATCTTTTTCGAGCATCATGGCGCCAAGTACAACCTCTTCCAAATCAATGGCCTGTGGCGGTATTCGCCCATGTTGCATTAAAATATCCTTAAGCTGATCGGTGTTGTTGGGGAGGGGTAACCGCCCGCGTTTCGTGCTTTTCTCCATTGCCCAAAAATACGAATTATCGCTGGCCGTTAATTTTATGTTGATATCTTTTTGGGCAGGCTTATCCAAAAGGTACTGCCTTCGCCAGGCGTGCTGTTTACCTGTATTGAGCCGTTGTTTGCCCGGATAAACTCGAGGCATAATACCAAACCAAGTCCTGTACCTTTTTCGTTGGCTGTTCCAGCCATTTTGAACTTCTCATCCACGCGGAATAAGCGCGCAAGGTTTTCCTTTGCAATGCCCATTCCTGTATCCTTCACAAAAATGGTCACCTCATTCTCCTTTTCTTCCGCACTCACCGTTACCAGACCGCCGGTGGAGGTGAATTTGATCGCGTTTGAGATTAAATTTCTGAATACGGTATTCATGGTGTTATTGTCGGCCCAGACTTCGATTCTGCTGTCAACAGCCACACTCAGGGTGATTTTCTTTTGGCTTGCCTGGTTGTTGTGCAATTGCACATTTTCATCAACCAAAGCCTTAACATTTAGTATTTGCGGGGCTAGTTTAAGCTGACTACGCTGCGCAACAGACCATCCCAGCAGGTTTTCTAGCAGGTTGTACAGGTCTTCTGTGCTTTTATTGATGGTATGGATAAACTCCTTGATTTCCTGTTGATCAAACTGCTCAAATCCATCATTGATCAGTTCGGTGAGACCGAGAATCACACTGAATGGATTTTTAAGGTCGTGTGCAATAATAGAGAAAAATTTGTCTTTGGTTTGGTTAGCCGCCTGCAACTCACTTTCAGCTTTCAGCCTGGTTTCGATTTCTTTCAATAAATCTTCATTGGCAGTTTTTAGGTCCGCTGTGCGTAACTGAATCTCATGTTCAAGCAGTTGTTTCTTCCTTTCGACACTCCTAATTCTGCTTTGATAGATTAATAGGAAAAGGGTTATTATTACTATTCCGCAAAGCAAGCGAAACCAGTTAGTTGCCCAATAGGGGGGCGGAATGATGACTTTGAGGGTTCTGCCTTCGTAATTCCACACGCCGTCGTTGTTGGATGCAATCACTTCGATATGGAAGGTTCCGTAGCCTAAATGAATGACATCGACCCTGTTCTGGTTCCCAAGCTGGATCCACCTATCGCTGAGTTCCCTAATCCGGTACGCATATTGGTTTTTGAATGGCTTGTAATAATTGAGTGCAGCAAAATCGAGCTGGAATGATTGGTCGAAATAGTCGATGGTAATTTCTTCAGCCTGCGTGATTGGTTTATTAAGCCGCGCCTGCTCGCTTCCTATTTTTATTGCAGTAAACACTACCCTGGGTATAATAGGATTGTCGACCAGTTCATTAGGCTGGAAGATACTAACTCCGTTAATGCCCCCAAAATACATTGTGCCATCAGGTGTTTTCAAGAAAGCCCCGCTGTTGAACTCATTGGCCTGCAAGCCATCATCCTGATCGTAATTTCTGCTTCTGCCAATTAATGGGTTGTAGCAACTGATGCCTTCGTTAGTGCTAAGCCAAAGATTTCCGGCATCATCTTCCAATATTCCGTAAATCACATCATTAATGAGCCCATCGGCGGTACTCACATGTGTGAAGCTATGCTGTCTTTCATTGAAAATATTCAACCCGTTATCGGTTCCAATATATATAATGCCGTTTTTTGACTCAATTACACAATAAATGATATTTGAACTTAATGAAGTAGGGTCATCAGGTTTATGTCGAAAATTATTAAATATCAATGTGTTATCATTCATGTAAGCCAGCCCTCCTCCCATGGTCCCTACCCAGGTTCTGTCTTTTGAGTCAGTAAATATTGCCCGCATCCTGCCTACAGGTACAGTAAATTTGTTGTTAATGTCAGGAAAAGCATACGTGCATTTACCTGTGTGTTTGTTAAAAATGTTTAAGCCTTTTTCAGTTCCAATAAACAGTTCATCATTGTTTTTATCCTGCATGCTGTAAACACTGTTTCCGATAATTCCATTGATTTCCCTGGTGTTGATAAATCCGTAATTGAGCATTGTTTCCCCTGTAATTTTACTCACTTTTCTCACTCGCCCACCTTCAGTTCCTATCCAAAAAATATTTTTTTCGATTGGGTCAGGATGAATGATATATGCATTATCAATGTCAGAAATAACCTTTATTCGCTTATAGTCCGAATCAAAGGCATTCAAGCCGCCATATCCGCCCACCCACAATACATTTTCGTCGTCAACATAAATACTCCTTACACTTTTAAATGTTAGCCCGGTTGCTCCAGTGAGTGAAGGGCTTAAATGCTTAATGATTTTGCCGTCAGGATAAAAATAATTGATACCCAGTCCGTTATCACCAATCCAAACACCGCCATTTTTATCAGGGTAAACGGTATTGAGTGTGTTTGAAGAAATGCCATCCGGCTTGTTAGCATTAAACATGATGTTTTTAACAAGACCGTTTTTTTTGCTAACGATCTGTAAACCGCCACCACTCGAAGCGCACCAGAATGCCGTGTCGCCAACCAAGGCAATCGACCGTGTAAACGGATTGTAGTACTCATCGGCAAACTTTCCCTGTAAGCGATGCTTCTTTAGCGACATGCTTTCATGGTCCAGGTATAAAATAAAGTTTCCCAGCGTAGCTACCCATAGTTTTCCGCCTTTTTCCCGAATGATATTCAGTATAATTCCTTTGGTCCCAATATCATCCACATAATTAACTTTATCAGCGATTGGAATCGAAATAATCTTTTCGTCTGATAACCGCATCTGGAGCAAACCGCCTTTTTCAGTGCCTATCCAGGTGTAGTTTTCTTCCGCTAGCAGGCTGTAAATGTTTCCTACGCGTTCGTTATCGATCAGGTTAGCGAGGAAATCATAGTATTTCAGCGATTGTTGTTTAAAATCGAGCTTGATAACCCCGGTATTTGTTCCAGCCCATAATATATTTCGGGCTGAATCAAAATATAAGCAATATGCATTTTGTCCGATAAATTGATTTTGTGTGTTGCTCACTGCACTTTCAAAGCTGTGAAAGGTATTATTCACCAGATCAAGGTAACACAGTCCGCTTCCCATGGTTCCAATCCACAGCCTGTTCTGATTGTCCTGGGTTATGCTGAGGATATTGTTATTTGGCAGGCTTAATGAGTCATTGTGGTCACGCCTGAAAACCGTGATCTTATTGCCATCGTACCTGTTTAGACCATCGTTGGTACCAAACCACATCAACCCATCATTGTCCTCGAAAATCGCATTTACGGTACCCTGGCTCAAGCCGTTTTCCTTGTTGATTTTTTCAAAACGGTAGTATACCTGACCCGGTGTTTTTATTGGTGAAATAGCACAAAACGAGCTTAGCAGCAAGATGACGATCCATTGTTTACTTACCATTGTTCTGTTAAATGCCATATATCTGTCTCAGGTGTCTGATGCGCTAAAATAAGTAAAAATTGCTTTAATGGCCAGTGTATTTTCCATCACATACTGAAGTGAGTTTTGCTGCTTAAAAAGATCCGGATCAGCAATTAATTCCGACATCAACCAATGGATATCCCGGAGTGCTTTTTGGTCAGGCGCGATCACCTTGTACAAAGTAGCGAGTGTGATGCCGCTGCCACAGTCGGGGTGAAAAAAGTCGCAGGCTTGCAACAAACCCGTCAGTCCAAGGGTGTTTTCAAGCAGGCTGCGAAGTTTATCTTTAGATTCCGGTGTGCCGACTGCTTCAAATTGTCTGGCGAATATTTCCAAGGGCTGCTTATCAAACACTACCAACGTTTTATGGATTGTCAATGCATCGTACAAAGTGTCGATAAACCGAATAATTCCGGCCTCTCCGGGTGAGTAAGCAACCATAATGCTTTCTTGTTCACCCCAACTTAACCCAATGGCAAGTGGGAACAACTGATAAGGAATGCACCCATCGAATTGAGGTACAGCAGGCTTCTGAAACAGAATTTCAGCATAAACCAGGTCGGTAGCCTTTGTTTGGTCGCGTAATGCATACAACTTTTCAAGGTCAATATAATAACTATTGTCAAAAATTGCACCCAACTGCTTTATCTGCAGTTGGTTAAGATCTGAAAGTTTAAGTTGCTCCGGGGTCACAATGCCCTGATGATACCAGGCGAATTTTGTTTCATCATCGATAGCCGTAAGGTTTAATACCGAGTGCTTAGGGACTTTTTTCCAGCATAATCCCTTGAAATCGCAGGGGTATGGCTTGTTACACTGAATACCAATCTGTATTTCCGGGGAGCTTGTACCCAGCAAGGTTTGTTTCGATTGTATGATTCGGGCCGCAACCTCCTGCTGGCGCCTGTCTGCCTCAGCCATAACTGATTCGCTGACAAATAATTCCTCCAGATTTAATACACCATAACGCTGGTAGTTGCTGTTGATATAAACAAGTGAAAAATCGGTCAACCGAATTCCCGATCCTGTCAACACAAAATACTGCAAGGCGGCATCAGTGTAATAAGTTTCGGACAGGCTCAGCGAGCTCTTCACTTCGTAGGCATGCCATCCTTCGTTGGTACGGACGAGGATATCAAGCATTACCAGTACATCATCGTATTGAAAAACTGCCTCATATAGCACCTTTGTGTTTGGATTTTCAATGGCCAGAGCAGTTTCTTTTACCTTAAGGGCATATTGCGAAGGCGAGCGTGGGCTCATGTCGGTTCCTCCGGGAAACAGGGATTGCGCCAGCAGGCCCACATCGGTTCCACGCCTGAATTTAGCCAGTTGTTCTGCGCTCATCTTGTCGCGCAGAAATGGCCTGTGTTTATGCAGATAGAGTGACTTCTGACATTGAACTCCGCGTATGAAGGTTGATTTGGAAAGGATGTGTTTGCTCATAAATAGTGATGCGGTGAGTTAAATGTTCAGTTTGTTGATGGTTAATCGATAAACACAACGAGTTCTTCTTTTATCAGGGCTTGGTTAAGGTAGCGGCGCATCAGCTGTGCAATGGCCAGTACATCTTTCTGACAGTAGGTTTTTATCCGTTCGAGGTCATGCGAAACCCAGTAAATTGTGCCAACCATGCTGCCATCAATGTCGTCCTTGGGTGTAGGAATATCGAAAATGGCAGTGAGCAAATCGAGGGATGTGTAGTTTTTATAATCACCAAACTTCCACAGCTCCATAGTGTCGATATGCCTTATTTCCCAGGGTTTTTTACCAGCCAGCTGAAGGATCGATGGTAGTTCGATGCCATTAACCAGCATGCGCCTGGCGATGTATGGAAAGTCGAACTCCTTGCCATTGTGGGCGCAGAGCAAACTTTCGGCCTGATCGTAGTGTTTGTTTAGCAATCCGGCAAATTCTTTCAGCAGCAGTTTTTCATCGTCACCATAATAGGATTTTATCCTGAACTCTGCGCCATTGAAGTAACCAACTGAAATACAGATGATTTTTCCAAATTCGGCATAAATGCCAGCGCGCCCATACAATGCGGATGGCGATACTTCGGTTTCTGTTTTAAGGTGCCCGGACTTTCTGTCCCATAACTTTTTCATGCGGTCGGTCAGCGAGTCGTAATCAGCAACTGCCGAAACTGTTTCAATATCAAGAAACAATACATGTGAGAGGTTTAAATTATGCAACATGATGGTCGAAAAGTTGGTGTGAGTGTGGTGATTGTTTATTTTAGCCAAAGGTAACAATACGATACTGTTTATGCAAATGGTCCTGCGGACAATTTTCCTGCTGTTTATTGCCGGATTTTGCAGTTGTAACAAAGAAATTGACAACTCCGATCCGGTGATCGATTTTCTTGCGCCCGAAGTTAACCTGATCACAGATGCTGATCAGCTTTCCATCACCGTAAGGGTTTATGATGAATCGGACCTGCAATCGGTAAAAATCGGTATTGTTGACGAAAACTTTATACCTGTCGTTCAGCCCCAATGGTTTTATCCGCAGAAAAATGACACACTGATCAGCCTGAATATTTCACTCATGAGTCTGGTAAACGGAAGGTACTTTGTGCTTGCTCAAGCCTTCGATGGGGAAAACACCAGACGCAAATACCTTCCATTTGCCTTTGCCGGGGCATTGGTCTTACAGCCTGAAATCTTTGTAAGCACCAATGGAGCCGGAGAATTTTCTGTTTGGAAAGTGAACCCTTTAATGACAGAAGCCAGCTTGGTATTTACTGCACCGGGAAGTTTGAAAGCCTTGATATCAGGCGGCCAAAACGGGTTGATTTACCTTGTCAGTGACGCGCCTTCAAGGATAAGGACACTGGATTGTAAATCGGGGGAGGTAGCCTGGGAAAAGCAGGCTGCAATGCCCTGGCCTGAATATACGTCGGTATTTTTTGCCGGTGATGCCTTGCTTGCCTGCGACAAAAACGGCATCATGGCGGCTTACCACCATGCTACGGGAGCTGACATCACCGTAACACCAGCTGCCCCAAACACCCTTACATCAGCATTGTTTGCCGATGAAACCTACATCTTTGCTGCCCAGCATTTGCAACAGTCGCAGCAGCAGGTGCTGAGTTTTATTTACAGGCAATCACTGCAACCATTCAGAAGTTACCACCTCGAAAGTGGTGTACTGGCGGTGATGGAAGGAACCACCCAAAGCAATGTGTTGGTCGTACGACAAGCCAATGGTGAAGCATTGTTTGATTTGTTTGACAAGGGAACGGGCCTTTATGATGAATCAGCATTTGCACTGAGCCAGTCCATCGGTTGCGTGATTAAATACAACCCGGATGCGGTGCTGCTCATGACCCCTGATCGCATTGGACTGTATTCGCTTACGAACCATCAGTTTTCGGTACTGATCACAGGTCAGGATCTACGCGATGTGACCGATGGCTCAGCAATGGACCTGGGTTTTATTATTGCCGACGGCAAGCACCTTTATGCTGAAGCCAATCAAAATGGACTCACATTCGGAGAAGTCATTGGTAAACTGACAATTGGCTACAGCAAAAAACCTGCACAATGATAAAAGTGGTGACCACTGCCGATGGATCGAGCAGCCTGTTTGATGAAAGAACGGCAGAGAATTATCATTCAAGTCATGGCGCAATGACCGAGTCAAAGCTTGTGTTCATCGCGCATGGTTTGTTGCCATTGCTCGAAGAAAGAAAATCCTTACGCATACTTGAAGTGGGATTCGGCACGGGCCTGAACGCATTGCTGACCCTGAGTGATTGCGCAGGGCAGTGTGTTGTATATTACGAGGCCATTGACATATTGCCACTTGACATGAACATCGTGAAGCAGCTAAACTATTGTGAACATCATAGCCTTCAGGGACACAAACAGGTTTTTTTGAATATGCACAAGGCTGAATGGAATGTTTCAACGGCATTGCGTGCTGATTTTACGATCCGCAAAAGCCTTGTTGCACTTGAAGATTACAGGCCCCCGGCCGCCAAGTTCGACCTGATTTACTTTGATGCTTTCAGCCCGAATGTACAGCCGGAACTCTGGCAGCCCGAAATCTTTAAACGCATGCATACAAGCCTGTCAAGCCCGGGAATACTGGTCACCTACAGTGCACGTGGCATTGTGAAAACGGCACTGAGGGATGCTGGGTTCAAGGTGGAAAGACTTGAGGGGCCACCGGGAAAACGACACGTTATCCGGGCGATCAAATGTGCTTAACGACCATGTTTTATTTCGAACTGCAGGTAACCAATGACTGGGATTTCTGTTATGCTCACATCGCTAACCCTTGACCAGCCTGGGTTTCGTCGGCACCATTGTATCAACTCACTGAGCTGTTCAACAGGTCCTTCCGCTTCAATCATAACACTGCCATCCGGCAGGTTTTGCACAAATCCAACAAGGCCGAGCTCTGTAGCTTTGCGTTGCGTCATTGCCCGAAAACCTACTCCTTGCACCCTTCCGACAACATTGAGGGATAAGGATACGATTTGTGTCATGGGCTTAAGCGTTTCATAACCAACTCATCAATCTGTTGAAACAACTGATCAGGTAAGACTCCACGCCAATTAAACTGATCAAATTTTCCTCCGAAAGCAAGGTAATAATCGAGCCGGGCCTTCACGAAATCATGGATGACATGCTCCCTGAAATTGAGGCAGACAATCCAGCCGTCCTCAATATTATCAAACCATTCCTGGTAATAGTCATCGCCGTCGTCGTGAAAACTCAACACATTTTCACCTACAAGGATGAAGAAATGAATGCCCTGATCGAGCATTGGCTCTACCACATCGCGGTAAAGAAACATAATGTCGTTGTAGAGCAGGTCATTCCATTCCCCTAAAAACTCGATGACACAATAGTGTAAAGAATAATTGCAGGCCAGAATTTTCAGGTAAAGTGTGTTCGAACCAAACTCATCCCATTGTGGATGGATATAATAATTGTAGATGGTATTGGTGAAATAGATTTCACTGTATTGCCGGCCAAAAAACGGTGATTTGGGATCGTGCTCAGCAGTGTAGTAATCGCGCCAGCCAAAATGGGGTTCAATATCGTGCATGCCTGAAGGTTCAATGATATTGAATCAACTTCACGGTATAATATCCTGCAAAACAGAAGCCAATGCCCAACACATTGTTTAACAGTATATTCAACATGGCCAACTTAAAGGCGCCCTGATGAACGAGGTTTAAGCTGTCGAAAGCAAAAGAGGAAAATGTAGTAAAACTGCCCAAAAATCCGATGAACAGGAAAAGCCTGGTTGCAGGTGGTACATTGGTTTTATCCATAAGGCTCCAGAGGACACCAATAAGTAGCGAACCTACAACGTTTACTGTGAGTGTGCCCCAGGGAAAGCTGTTGTTCAGGTAGCGGTCGGCCGTCTGATAAACGAGGTAGCGCAGCAAGGTTCCTGAGCTTCCGCCGGCGATGAGTAGAAGAAATACTTTCAATTGATTCATCTCAGATCGCCAGTTTTATCCCGGGCAATGACTTTAATCTTTCATACATCAATTGCATCTGTTCGGCAAATTGAAGCGTTACAGGTATCGAATAGCTGACGAAATTGTTTTTGTTGCTTGCCTTTGAAGTAAACTTTCCAAATCGCAGGTCAAGCCCTTTCAGGATTTCTGCAATATCGCTTTCAGGAGCTTCGCTACATGAACTTGTATCGAGTATCACCTTGAGCACATAGCTGACCGGAAATTCAATTTGCTGACTTTTAAATGAATCACTCTCAGAAGAAGTATATCCCATATTTATCTTGAGTTAGAAGTTGAAAAACAGTTTGAACGCACCCCACTTATGACTCATACCCCTTTTAAACTCGGGCGAAATGGCGGTTAGGCTGCTTTGCAGGCCAATGCCCTTGTATGCAACAACAAAGCCGGTTTCGATGTTCCCAACAAGGTGTTTTGTATCGGCAAAGCCAAAAGTATGCGGGCTGTTGCGGTTAAATACGCCACCGTTAAGTGTTACATCGTATAGTACGAAGCGCGCACCCGGACTGATAAATACCCAATACTGCCAGTCGGTTCCGTTTACACCAGCTTCTTTGCTATGGGGCGCATAGGTTAGCTGGTCAAAATACGGCCTGAATTTCCCAAACCGGAATTGAAATGCAACAGAGCCATTGGTGGCATAGGTGCCCGCCATCAGGCCGCCCTGGGCGATGGCTTCAAACTGCCTTGAAGCAACGATTCCCTTTTCGAGCTGCATATTGTAATTCAGGAGGATGTCGTTTTTGATTTGAAAATCCCAGCCTACGGGCTCTTTTTGATGGAGGCTTTGTTGCACTGTATGGGCCAGAGATCCGGAACCAACGGTTCCGATGATAACTTCGGATTGCCACCGCAGTTTAAGATCGGCGCGGGTGCTGATTTTAAAAAAACTCACATACAAGATTCCTGCAAACGGCCTGTCGTGCCTGTCAATAGCAGTAGCCTCAGGGTCAATAGAAGTGTATAGGTTTTGCCTGAGTTTCATGCCATAATGATTCAGCGATGATTTTCCCAGGCCCGGAAGTCCACCGGCAAGCTTAAGATGTTGAAATACGGGATGAATCAGGGTTAACTGTGTTCCGTTTGTGAAATACAGATCGGTGTTTGTGAACACATCATTCTCAAAATCAATCACGAAATACCGCTTCATGCCCGTGATTGGCACTGCGACGTCGGGCCAGGGCACAAAAGGCGTATGTGCATCTCTCAATGATGATTTATCTATGGTATTTGCAATTGGTTCAGCGTGTTGGGCGCAAATCACACCAACATTTGCCGATTGCACCATGTTCACTGAACTGTCTGTTGCGCTGTGAAAACCAGGTAAGTTGGTTTCGTTAATTATAATTGCAGCCACCTCTTTTCCATCTGGCTGCGCCAAAGGCAAAATAACCGTCGAATCCTTTACTAAATTCTTGTTGCTGTGTGTGTTGTCATCGACACGCGTGCTTGGACCTGAGCATGCACAAACCACCGTAAACATTGCAAACGCAACTAAACGACTGATTTTCACATTGCTCAAATACGTTTTTGTTGTCAATGTTTACCTAGTATTAACATTAAACCTGTTGATGCGTGAATTGGTTCAATCAGTTCAGAATATTTTTGGATATTTTACCGGATTATATTCATGCATCATATTGTAAACCATATCAAAGACATCTTCTGCATTGGGGTTCGAGAAGTAGTCGCCATCGGTGCTGTATGCCGCCCGGTGACCTTTCGAAGTCAGTGTTCGGGGTTCAGCATCAAGGAAGTTGAAGCCTTTCTGATCTTCAAGCACCTGTTGCATCATATAGCTTGATGCCCCGCCGGGAACATCTTCATCAAAGAAAAGGATTTTATTTGTTTTCTTCAATGAGTTCACAATCATATTGTTCACGTCGAAAGGCAGCAATGTCTGCACATCGATGAGTTCTGTTGAAATGCCAAAATCGCTCAGTTGTGCAGCTGCATCCTGTGCAATCCTCACACAGGAGCCATAGGTCACAATGGTAATATCGCTGCCTTCACGGATAATTTCAGGTACGCCGGGTGCAATGCGGAATTCGCCCAGGTTTGTGGGTCTGCGCTCCCTGAGCCTGTATCCGTTCAGCGGTTCAATGATCAGTGCCGGCTCATCGGAAGCTAGAAATGTATTGTAAAAACCTGCGGCCTGCGTCATGTTTCTGGGCACAGCCACATACACTCCCCGGATTGAATTGATGACCATGCTGAGTGGCGAACCGGCATGCCAGATGCCTTCGAGCCGGTGGCCGCGTGTGCTGATGATCAGCGGTGCCTTTTGCCCGCCTTTTGTTCTGTATTGCAGGGTGGCCAGGTCATCACTGATGACTTGCAGGGCATAGAGCAGGTAATCGAAATACTGGATTTCGGCAATGGGTCGGAGGCCGCGCATGGCCATGCCAATGCCCTGCCCGATAATGCTTGCTTCACGGATGCCTGTGTCGCTTATGCGCAAGGAACCGTATTTGTCCTGCAAGCCTTCGTAGGTTTGGTTCACTCCGCCGATCTTTCCAACATCTTCGCCAAAAGCAATTACCATTGGGTTTGAAGCAAAAATCCAATCAAAATTATCGCGCAGGATTTCCCTTCCTGGAACCAGTGTTTCTGTCTCGCCATAAGTCGGAGCCACAGGCAATATGTTCATGGCTGAATGCGCTGAACGGGAATACAAATGCGAGCTGTAGCGGTCGTTTCCTTCAGTGATTTCCTTGTTGAGCCAATTGGTTACATTGGTTTTCAGTGAGTTGTTTGGGTTAGAACAGGAGTTGCAGATCAGGCGAAGAATTTTTTTGCCCGAAGAAATGATGTCTTTTCTGATGGGCTCACCAGTTTTCATCAGCTCCTGTTTGATCTGCTCGATCTTGTTTGTCTTGGCGCAGTGGCAGGTAGTTACATCCACCAGTTTGACGAAGGCATCCCTTTTCTTCATGAGGGGTTGTTGAAAATTGTGCCAGGCAGATTTACGGGCATTGCGCACCCTTTTTTCGGCTTCCTTTTCAATGCCTTCCAACTCAATTTCTGTGGCAAATTTCTTTTCAATAAGCCATTTTCCCATTCGGAGAATGCCATCGGTTTCCAGCTCGTGCTGCAGTTGTTCCTTCGACTTATACCTTTCATGCGATCCGGAGGTGGAGTGACCCTGTGGTTGGGTGCAGCCAACGATATGAAACAAAACAGGAACATGTTCGTTGCGGCATTTGGTAATTCCTTCGGCATACATTCGCACAAGCGCCTCATAATCCCATGCGTTTTCGCGGTAGATATAGTAGCCGTTTGAGTGTTCGTTTTTGGCAAAGCCGTTTAAAATTTCCGAGATGCTACCCTTGGTCGTTTGGAATTTATTAGGAACAGAGATGCCCCAGCCATCGTCCCATACCGACAGTGCCATGGGGACCTGCAACACACCTGCCGCATTGAATGCTTCGAAAAAGTGGCCTTCTGATGTTGATGCATCGCCAATGGTACCAAACGCAACTTCATTGCCATGAATCGAAAACTGATGCATGCCATGCAGGGCTTCATTATCGCGGTAATGTTTTGAAGCTAGGGCGAGTCCCAGCAAGCGCAACATCTGGCTGGCGGTAGGAGAGGTGTCAGCCGATGAGTTTTTCATGGTCGTATGTTCTTTCCAAAGCCCTGATTCGTCGAGTGCGCGTGTGGCAAAATGATTGTTCATCAGCCTGCCGCCATTGCCCGGGTTGGCATCAAGGTCAGTGTCGCCATAGAGCTGGGCAAACAGCTCTTCAAGCGAAATCATTCCTGCTGCCAGCATAAAGGTTTGGTCGCGGTAGTATCCTGAACGCCAGTCGCCTGGCTGAAAAACCTTTGCCATTGCCAGTTGAGGTACTTCTTTGCCGTCGCCAAAAATCCCGAATTTTGCCTTTCCGGTAAGCACCTCCCTGCGGCCCAACAAGCTTGCCTGCCGGCTCTCAACAGCGATTCTATAATCGTTAAGGACCTCCTCTCTGGTAAATTCATGGTGATGAGAAGGGCTCTTTTTTCTAGTCATATGCGTGTGAAAATTTAGATCGTATTAGCCCAATAATGCCTTGCAAAGGTAGCAAAAATCAGGACATATTGTTCAATGCCTTCCTGTCAAAAGATATCAGCAGGGTGTTTATTTCACGAGCATCGGCCGGAATATCGCCTTTCGCGCAAAGAAGGTCATACTGATTCCCCGGGCCAGCATAAACAAGTGAAACGCAAGCCAAATGCCATGGTTGTCAAAAACACCTGTAAGCAGGAAATAAGCCGGAAAAAACACGCCTAATACAGCAATGATCATGGTGTTTCGCATGGCTTTTGCCGCAGTAACACCCACATAAATTCCATCCCAGATAAAGGCTGCAAAGGTACTCAGCGGAATAAAAACCATCCAGAAGTAATAGTGATAGGCTTGCGCTGAAACACTATCAATGTCGGTAAGCAAACCAACCAGCCAGTGTCCGAAGAAAAGGTAAACCAATGAAAAAACAAGGCTTACGGCAATTCCCCAGCCAAACAGCAGCCAGGTGAGTTTCTGCAAGCCTGTTGCCTGTTTTGCGCCAAACAGGTTCCCGGCCATCGCTTCACCGGCGTACGCAAAGCCATCCATGAAATAAGAAAAGAAAAAGAAAAACTGCAAAAAGATGGCATTGATGGCCAATACATCGTTTCCAAAAATGGCAGATTTGCTCGTGAAAAAGCTTAAGGCTACCAGCAACAAGATGCTTCTGATCAGGATGTCGGTGTTGATGGAAAGAAATTTTCGCATCGGGGCTTTTTGAAGAATGAGCTGCAGCGCAGGTTTTATCAGAACCGATCTGTATTTTACCAGCAAAAAAACCAGGCCAATGATCACGCCACCATACTGTGCAAGCAAAGTGCCCCAGGCAACACCTTCGACCTGCATATGAAAGCCTAACACAAACAGGATGTTGAATCCAATATTCAGCACATTGACTGCAACGCTGATGATCATTGGGATAAGGGTATTTTGCATGCCAATGAACCAGCCCATCAGTACATACAAGGCCAGGGTGGCAGGTGCCGCCAAAATCCTGATTCTGAAATATTTTAACGCAAGCAGCTTAACTTCCTTGTCGCCATCCAGCAATTGATAAGCGATCCATTCGATGGGCTTCTGGAAAATGATAAAAGATAATGCAATCAACATGGCAATGGTAAGGGCCCTGTAAAGCGTATAGCTGATTTCGTGATTGTTGCCTGCTCCTGAAGCCTGTGCTGTGAATCCGGTAGTCCCCATCCTCAGAAATCCAAGGCTGAGGTAAAGCATATTGAAGATAACAGTGCCAAGGGCAACGGCGCCGATGAACACGGGAGAATTTAGCCGCCCCATCATTGCCAGGTCAACCATACCCAAAAGGGGTACGGTGATGTTGCTCACAATGTTGGGAACTGTAAGCCTGATAATCTGTTTATTGATGGCTGCAGTTGAGGCTGAAAAGAAACGGTCTCTGTTCATTTACTTTTTATGAAGACCACATTCTTTCTGCTCGGGATTTTCCCACCACCAACGGCCAGCCCTGATGTCTTCATCCGGGCTGATGGCCCTGGTGCATGGCTGACATCCTATGCTTGGAAATCCTTTGGCATGCAAAGGACTTACCGGTATATTTTCTGCCTTGATGAAATCGTCAATCTGCGCAGCTGACCAGTTGATCAGGGGATTAATTTTATACAACCCATGCATGGCATCCCACTCAATTACTTCCATATGTGTTCTGGTGACAGATTGGTCTTTCCGTAAGCCCGTAATCCAACCGTTTAAGCCAGTCAAAGCCCTGCCCAGCGGCTGGGTTTTCCTTACAGTGCAACACATTTTTCTGTTCCCGATACTTTCGTAGAACAAATTAACTCCACCTGTTTTTACCATTTCTTCCACTGCTGCTGCATCCGGAAAAAAAACTTCAATATTGGTTTTGTACCTTGCATTGGTTCGGGCAATAAGGTCATAAGTCTCAGGAAACAAGCGTCCGGTATCGAGGGTAAAAATCCTTATTTCAGGACAGTGTCTGGCAATAAAATGGGTCAACACCTGATCTTCAAGTCCCAAACTGCTTGCAAAGGCAAGTTTTCCACCCAGCAACTGATGACAGTCTGCGAGTACCTGTCCAACATCGAATTGGGTATATTTGCTGTTTAACTGATTAATATCCAGCTTAATCATCTGTAATTCCTTTCTTGTTTTACGTGACAAATATACTGATTGTGTTGCATTAGCCAAAAGTCACCTGAAGAAGGCATGAGTTGCAGCGCAATGATTGCCTGGTTCAATTTTGACTTGTCCTTCAGCCGCAAAAGAAGTAATGAAATGCGTTCCTGATTTTTTCAAAAAACCATGGCTGGGAATACTTGCCGTACAAAGGAATTATTCTATATTTGGCCCTTCAATATATGCCTGGCATGAAAAAGGCTCATTTTATTGCAATTGGCGGAAGTGCAATGCACAATCTTGCGTTAGCCCTTGGACAGGAAGGTTATACTGTCACAGGGTCGGACGATGAAATTGCCGAGCCATCGCGTTCGCGCCTTGAAAGCGCAGGCATGCTTCCTTGCGAAATTGGTTGGTTTCCGGAAAAAATCAATACTGACATTGACGAAGTCATTGTCGGCATGCACGCCAGAAAAGACAATCCTGAACTAATGAGAGCCATCGAATTGGGATTGACGGTGTATTCCTATCCGGAATACCTGTATGAGCGTGCAAAACACAAAAATAGGGTTGTTATTGGCGGAAGCCATGGAAAAACAACCATAACCTCGATGATCCTTCATGTGTTGCAGCATGCTGGCATTGAAGCCGATTATATGGTGGGCGCACAGCTCGAAGGCTTTAATATCATGGTGCAGCTCACCGATAAGGCCAAATGGATGGTTATGGAGGGCGATGAATACCTGACCTCACCACTTGACCCTCAACCAAAATTCTTGCATTATCATCCACATATTGCGGTGATTAGCGGCATTGGTTGGGACCATATGAATGTGTTTCCTACATTCGATAACTACCTTCAGCAGTTCAGGCTGTTTATTCAATCCATCGAAAAAGGAGGTGTGCTTATTTATTGCAGTGATGATGCGCAATTATGCACGCTGGCAGAAGAAGCCACTTGCAGTAAAAAGGCTTATGGCGCCCACAATCACCGTGTCGTAGATGAAAAGACACTATTGATCGATCAAAAGGGAAACGCAATTCCGATGCAGATATTCGGTGCACACAATATGGCGAATGTGTCGGCAGCAAAGGAGGTGTGCCTGGCCATGGGTGTTGAGGAAAGGATGTTTTATCAGGCAATAAGCAGTTTCAAAGGAGCATCGCGTCGGCTTGAACTATTATGGGAAGAGGGCAACACGGCTGTTTTTCGTGATTTCGCTCACGCCCCATCAAAGGTAAAGGCCAGTGTAAGGGCATTGCGCGAGCAGTTTCCCTCACGGAAATTACTTTCATGCCTCGAACTGCATACATTCAGCAGCCTCAATGACCGGTTTTTACCACAATACACAGACTCCTTAAGCTTGTCCGACGAAGCCGTTGTATTTTACGATCCGCATGCCGTGGCGCTGAAAAGACTCCCGGCCCTTAGTCCCGATACCATCAGGCAGGCCTTTAACCATCCATCGCTCAGGGTGATCACCAATACTGAGGAGCTAGCTGTGTTTCTCAATACTGTCGAATTAAAGAATACAGTTGCCGTGTTTATGAGTTCCGGTAACTTTGGTGGGTATGATTTTAACCAATTGAAATCACGCCTATGAAAAACTGCCTCTTTCTGTTGTTTGGGTGCTTGTTTTTTATGCTTACCACAGTTGGTATAGCGCAAAACGGCAACACTGCCGGAGATGCGTATAAGGTGAAAATCGGAAATATTGGATTTGCCCTCGATAGCATCGATTTTCAACTGGGCACGGTGATGACTGGTAAGGTCTTCGAAAAAGAAATTGGAGTGATGAACCTTGGTAAAAAAAACATTGGTTTTTTGAATACCAAGCAGCAGCCCTATCTCGATGTAATTGTGATGCCGGCTAACCTGGCTCCCGGAAGCACCGGAAGGATCATCATGAAATTCAACCCTGATTTGTGTTATAAAATCGGAAAGTTTGATGCCGAAGTCACCATGCAGACGGATGATCCGGTGAATGCCTACAAGTTTTTGTATTTCAGCGCCTACATTGTTGATGATACCGTTTCAAAGTTCGGCTATGGCCTCATCGACAGTGTTCCGCGTTTGGTATTCGACCAGCTGAATTATTCTTTTGGCGATCTTTCGCATGCAAAATCAATGGAATACAACTTCACCTTCACAAACCTTGGTGCTGAGGAATTGGTCATTGATTCCCTCTCAGCTTCGAAAGGATGTAAGGTGGTTGCTTTTCCAAAGAAAGTATATTCACCCGGAGAAACAGGCTCAGTCACCATAAAAATAAGCACACTTTATTCCTATGGCGTTCAGCACCGTTGGGTGAAAATATTCTCGAACGACCCAAGGAACCCAATGATTATACTTGGTACGCACGGCAGTGTATATTATAAGGGTGAAAAAAACCGCGACACTGGTTTTTGCTACGAATAAGCATGCATTGTGTGGATCTAATCACTGAATGAGTGGTGACCAGGGACTGGAAATCAACTATATTTAATGGCAACCCGTCAATGGATAAAAATCAGGAATTAAAAGCTTCTATCAGGCTTATTAACGAAAAACTGCACTTCGAAGGTTCTGTTGCTGGCAATGCGCCCATTTCAATTGATTACACTCCGCCCTTGGGCGACAACCTGGGCTATACATCGCTCGAATTGTTTCTCCTGAGCTTATCTTCCTGCATGGGGAGTGCTGTGCTGACATTCCTGCGCCGTATGAACAAAACCATCCATGGCTTTGAGGTGCATGCCAGGGGAATCAGACGTGAAGCCCATCCCACCGGGTTTAAAATCATCTTTGTCGAACTTGTGCTTCGTTCGCCAGATACCACTGATTCTGATGTGGAAAAAGTACTCAAGCTTGCCGAGGACACCTATTGTCCGGTGTGGACAATGATCAAAGGCAATACGGAGGTAATTGTTGCACAAAGGGTTGAAGCCTGAAGAAGCAATTTTTTAGCTATTTTCTGATCGTCCGCTCGATCTCTTTGAGGTTGTCAAATTTTTTCTTTTCCAGGAAGCTGTGAATATCACCAAGGTGTTCCCTTACCTGCTTGTTTCCAAACTCATACACCTTCGTGGCGAGTCCATCGAGGAAATCGCGGTCGTGGGAAACAAGGATCATGGTGCCGTCATATTCCTGCAGGGCGCTTTTAAGGATTTCCTTTGTGCGCATATCAAGGTGGTTCGTGGGCTCATCAAGTATAAGCAGATTCACCGGCTCAAGCAGGAGCTTGATCATGGCGAGCCTGGTACGCTCGCCACCCGACAACACCTTTACTTTTTTGTTCCAGCTTTCATCGCCAAACATAAAGGCTCCAAGCAAATCCTTGATTTTTGTGCGAATGTCACCCTTTGCTACATCGTCAATGGTTTGAAAAACAGTTGCCTCTTCGTCGAGTAATGAGGCTTCATTCTGGGCAAAATATCCTATCAGGGTGTTATGTCCAATGGAGGCTTTGCCATCAAATGCAATCTCACCCATCAATGCCTTTACCATGGTCGATTTACCTTCGCCGTTCTTGCCGACAAAAGCGATGCGCTCGCCTCTTTCTAAAATAAAAGATGCCCCAGAAAACACCTTATGCGTGCCATAGTGTTTTCCCATTTCCTCAACAATGACAGGATAGCTTCCTGAACGCGGTGAAGGGGGGAACCTTAGCCTGAGCGCAGAGGTGTCTTCTTCGTCAATCTCAACAATGTCGAGCTTTTCGAGCATTCTCACGCGTGATTGTACCTGGTTTGTTTTTGAGTAGGTGCCTTTGAATCGTTCGATAAATTCCTGGTTCTCGGCAATGAATTTTTGTTGTTCGTCGAATTGTTTCTGCTGTTGCTCACGCCTTTCCTTGCGTAATTGCAGGTATTTTGAATAATTAACCCGGTAGTCGTAAATTCTGCCCATGGTCACCTCTACGGTTCGGGTAGTGATGTTATCAACAAAAGCTTTATCATGAGAAATCACGATGACAGCCTTTGCGCTATTGATCAGGAAGTCCTCAAACCACTGAACAGATTCAATATCAAGGTGGTTGGTGGGCTCGTCGAGCAGAATAAGGTCAGGTTTCTGAAGCAGGATTTTTGCCAGTTCGATGCGCATACGCCAGCCTCCGCTGAATTCACTGGTTGGTCGAGTAAAATCACCGCGTTCAAATCCAAGGCCGAACAAGATTTTTTCCACTTCAGCATCGAAATTTACTTCTTCAACAGCGTAATACTTCTCGCTGAGTGTAGAAACCTGCTCGATCAGGGCGTAATATTCAGGTGATTCGTAATCCGTGCGTTCTGTCAGTTGCTGGTTGAGGTGTTCGATTTCCTTTTCCATGGCAAACACATGGGCAAAGGCCTGGGCAGCCTCCTCAAAAACTGTCCTGCTGTCATCGGTGAGCAGATGCTGTGGCAGGTATGCAATACTGGCATCTTTTGGGGCTGATATTTTTCCGCGCGTAGGGGTTTTTATCCCGGCAATTATTTTAAGCAAAGTCGACTTACCGGCGCCGTTTTTGCCCATGAGTGCAATGCGGTCTTTTTCGTTAATGGCAAATGAAATATCCTTAAAAAGTGTCGTTCCTCCAAACGCCACTGTGAGTCCGTCAACTGAGATCATGCGTGTGCTTTAGTGAGCGGCAAAGATAGTCATTATCGGAAGACGGTTTAAGGGGTTCTATGGTCGTTCATTATATTGAATATCAGTCGTGTAAACATTATAGTAATTAATTTTACGCTGAGGACCCGGGCTGATTTGTAAGTATTCCGGTTTACTGCTTCCATCAAGTAAGCGAAAATGAAGGTGCAAATGTTTAATGTCATGGAATGAATAAGGAAAGTAAGTGGTTAAAACATGTGAAAAACTTTTTTTTTGAAGTCAGGCAAATAAGCGAAACACCTAACTTTGTTGGATAATAAATATTTGCCGCTGGCGCGATTGTTTTTAACAAAATTATTGTGTTTTCAGCGCAACATCATCAAGTGGTTAAGTAATACATGAAGTGCCTGTTTAGTTTATCGTTTCTGCTGCTTATTCAGTTTACAGTCAGCCTGCATGCCCAATCAAACCTGCCCGATGATTTAGCTGTTTATGGAAATGACCCATTGCTGCACAATGGCAAACAATATACTTATTTCCAGCCTGTGGGAACGGAAGGAAATCCGTTTTTGAATGATAACAGGCTGGTGCGCGGTTCGGTCATGTTAAGGGGCGTTCATTACGACAGCCTCTCAATGAAATATGACATCTTCAACCAGCAACTTGTGTTGTTGTATAAGACCATCAACGGCCAATATACTCAAATAAGCCTCTCCATGGCCTGGATGGATTCTTTTGAGCTTGGAGCCTCACATTTTGAACTGATGGAATTGCAGGACACGATTAAGCAAATTGTTCAAACCATCGGAAAAGGAAAATTGCGGGTTGCTTATAAATGGCGCAAGGAGATTGCCCTTGAAAACAAGATTGGTACATCTTATTTTGTTTTCTCAGTACCTAAACGAACGGCATACCTGCAGGATAAGCAAGGTCTTAGAAAATACAAGAACAATAAAACCTTTGTGCGCTTGTTTGACAATGACATACAACCGATGGTTAAAAAGCGCTTAAGGCAGATGCACCTCAGCGTGAAAAAGGCTGACGATCAACAGATGGCTGAACTGCTCAGTTATTGCAATACCCTGAACCCATGATGAAAAGGCTGATTGTCTTCATGTCTGTATTCCTCATCATGAGTATAATAAAGGCTCAGGGACCTGAAAAACTGATATCATGCCATGTTGATAAGGTGTCTTTTAGTCAGTTTTCCGATTGGCTTAATAAAGAATCCGGAGTACAGGTTTTTTACCTCCCTTCATGGGTGTCTCCCATCAAGGTCACCGTCCACCAGGACCAGATCAGTGTGATTGATGCTGTTAAGCTGGCCATCAGGGGAACCGGTCTGGAAGTGTCGGCCTGGAATGGTCACCTGGTATTGCTTAAAGGCGAAAAACTGATTACTGAGTTGCCAGTGTATAACAATGATGGACAAGCCTCTGACACCTTAACCGAGCAGGCAAAGGAGCTTACGGCCAGTGAAGAAAGGTACCTTACTGGTCGTAAGGCTGATGTTGTTCAATCAATACGGGTGGGCAAAGTAGGGGGGAACAACGGCAATAGCAAGGCGAAAGTCCTTGGCCGGGTACTCGATGTTGAAACCGGAGAACCGGTGTTTTATGCAACGATTTATTTCCCTGAACTTAAAAGCGGGGCAGTGTCCGATATCAACGGATTCTTCTCCGTCATGCTAAAACCAGGAAAATATACAGTTCTGTTTGAATTTCTTGGTTATGAGAAAAAGAAATACCTGTTGGACGTCATTTCTGATGGTGAATTAAGCATACAGCTAAAGAAAGCAGTTATTCAGATGAAGGAATTCGTCGTTTACGGCGACAGGCAGATGAATATTAAGGCCAAGGATGCCGGCCTGGACAAGATCTCGATGAAATCGATCAAGGAACTCCCAATGATGATGGGCGAACGCGACATCCTCAAGGTGTCGGAAATGCTTCCGGGCATTGTCAGTGCCGGAGAAGGTTCTGCCGGGCTCAATGTGAGGGGAGGAAGTTCGGACCAGAATGCGTTTTATATCAATAAGATACCCATTTACAACACCTCCCATTTGTTTGGCTTTTTCCCAGCCTTTAATTCCGATATCATCAAGGATTTTTCAATTTACAAAGGACATATTCCGGCACAATACGGGGGAAGACTTTCATCGGTGTTTAACATCGTGACCCGACAGGGAAACAGAAAACACTTTACCGCGCATGGTGGCATCAGCCCGATCACCGGAAATATTGTTGTCGAAGGGCCGCTCAAAAAAGACACCTGCACCTTGCTGATCAGTGCCCGTTCATCCTATTCCGACTGGATACTGAAAAAAATTAAAAACCCGGATATCAGGGCTGGTAGCGCCGGCTTTTATGATTTCTCAGCCGCAGTAAACTATGATATCCAAAAAACACAGCTGTCATTGTTTGTTTATCACAGCAGCGACCGTTTTAAAATGCCTGATATCAACAATTTCAATTATGCAAACAGTGGCATGGCCATGTCCTTCAGCCACAATTACAGCAATGCCTTGCGGGGTGAATTTGCGGTGATTGGCTCACAATACAGCTTTAACACCATCAATATGCAGGAGAAAAGCAGCGCATACGAACATGGTTATCTGATGGGGCATTATGAGGCAAAAGCTGATTTTAAACATATGATTGGCGGAAATAACGCCCTGATGTATGGCGCGGGAACAGTATTGTACCAGCTTGACAGGGGAAATGTTGAACCATTTGGATCCCAATCATTGCACAACAGGGTGCTGCTGGGAAAAGAACAGGGGCTCGAAAGTGCCATTTATCTGGCCGACTCCTACGACCCAAGCCCAAGGTTAAATATCACCTTAGGCTTACGTTACACCATATTTAACCCAATGGGACCGGGTACGGTGTTCACCTATCAGCCGGATTCGCCAAGAGAGCTCAGGTATGTAAGTGACACCCTGATCTATGGAAAAAACAATATCATTAATTGGTATCACGAACCGGATATCAGGGCTTCTGTGAATTTTGAAACCGACGAGAATGGTACTTTAAAACTGGCATTCAACCAGATGCACCAAAACCTGTTTATGCTTAACAACGCCATCTCGATTGCGCCCAATGCGCAATGGAAATTGGCCGACTATCACCTGAAACCTTCTGCCAGCAACCAGTTTTCGTTCGGTATTTTTCGCACCCTTGCCCGCAGCGGCCTCGAAACTTCGGTTGAGGTTTATTACAAAACAACCACTGATTATCCTGACTTTAAAGACGGGGCCGACTTTCTCGAAAGCTCTCATGTTGAAACCCAGGTGCTGCAGGGAACACAAAAAGCCTATGGAGTTGAGTTTTTCCTGCGACGCAGCAACACAAAACTCGAAGGCTGGCTGTCGTACACCTTATCGCGCTCTATGGTTCATATTTCTGGCGAGAATGCATGGGATAAGATTAACTATGGCGAAAGTTTCCCAGCCAATTACGACATTCCGCATGCACTCAACCTGGTGCTGAACTATCACCTGAGCCGCAGGGTGACCTTTTCTTCCATTGTTGCCTATCAATCCGGAAAACCGATCACCTATCCGGTTTCCGTATATTATATCGATGGTGTTCCACAACTCGACTTTTCAAAACGCAATGCCTACCGCATCCCGGATTATTTTCGCACCGATGTTTCGCTCACTGTCGAAGGCAGCCTGAAGAAGCACAAGCTGATGCACAGTTCATTGATCATCAGCGTGTATAACCTAACCGGAAGGCAAAACCCATATTCAGTATATTTTACAAACGAAAATGGCAAAATCAGGGGGTATCAATATTCTGTTATCGGTGTGCCGATAATGACCGCAACCTGGATCTTTAAACTTGGAAATTATGCATCAGAATAATGTAAAAGTGATGTTTCTGGTGCTGACGCTGATTGTTACGTCCTGCATCAAATCATTCACACCAAATATCGAAAGCGGCGACCTGAATAAAATTGTGGTAACCGGACAGGTAAACCTGGGCGAAGAAATTCAACGTGTGAATATTTCACGGTCCTCGCCGATATCATCTCCTGAGTACTTGCCCATAATTGGTTGCAGTGTTGAAATCAGCGACGACAAGGGTAATGTGTTTGTACTTGGCGATGATGGCAATGGCAACTACACCGGCCAGATTGACCAGGGCTATTTGCAGGCAGGGACTTCGTTCAGGATTAAAATTATTACTCCGGATGGAGATGAGATTGTTTCTGATTATGATCAGATCAACACCTGTCCCGAAATCGACACCGTTTACTACGAAAGGAAAGATGTGGAGCTCAATACACCCGGTAAATATTCACTTGGTATCCAGTTTTATGTCAACCTTGATGCAAGGGCAACAACCAGCAGGTACTTTATGTGGGAAGCCTATGAAACCTGGGAATACCATGCTGATTACCCGATCGAATGGTGGTATGATGGCGTTATGCACCATGTGTGGCCCCCTGACTATTCACGCAAGGTGTGTTGGAAAACCCGCAAAATTCAACACATTTATACCCTCACTACCAGAAACCTGACCGATAACCTTTTTAACCGCTATGAGCTGCAATTTGTCGATAATTTATCAGCCAGGTTAATGTACGGATACAGCCTGCTTATCAAGCAATATGCACTCAGCGAAACTGCATATACCTACTGGGATCAAATGCGCATCAACAGCAACCAGCAAGGAGGCTTGTATGAGAAACAACCACTGGCTATTCGCGGCAACCTGCGCAATTTAACTCACCCGGATAACGAGGTCCTTGGATTCTTTGGGGCCGCCGGGCTAAGATCGACCAGAATATTTGTTGCCAATGTGCCCGATTTGCCGCTCGACTTCAATACCCTTTGTTCGCCATCAATACTTCTGAAAGGCTTAAGGGAGATCGGCCCGTCCGACTACCCTGCCTACCTGATGGGCAACGAATTTGGCTATTCACTGGTCCAACTAAATGTTGAATGTGTTGATTGCCTGGCACAGAAAGGTGGAACCAACGTTAAACCTGATTTTTGGCCAAATTAATATTTAAAATGAATAACCGACTGATTTATAATACATTATTGCTGATTGGAATGAGTCTTAACGCATTCTGCCAATCTGCTGATGCATTAATGGTACAAGAGTCAGTGCAGCTTGTAATTGACCGGAATTTGTATGTGGCAGGAGAAGAGATACAGTTTGCAGCCTTTGTGAGCGCAATGGAAGGCCCTCAGAATCAGCTGAGCAAGGTGCTGTATGCTGAAATCATTGAACCTGACGGCAAGAGCCTGGTGAATGGCAAAAGCCTGATCACAAATCATTTTTCTTCTGGTTCACTAAACATACCTATTGACCTCATTTCTGGCATTTATTACATTAGGGCCTACACCCGTGTCATGCGCAACCAAGGCCCCGGAGCATATGCTTATTGCCTGGTGAAAATTGTTAACCCATTGGTGACTGATGTTCTGGAAGGGACTGACTCTTTGGTGCTTAAACCGGTTGAAGCGATTTCAGATGGTCAGTGGGGGCAGCAGCGCATAACCTTGCCAAAGGCACGATTTCTGCCCAGAGAAACCATTAATCCAGTGGTGAGTGCTGACCAGAATAACGCCAAAATAAATTTCCGATGCGTTTCAGTTGTGCCTGAAGCCTGTTTTACTGAAGCAGATTTCACACCAGTGGCGAAAAGCCCGGCACCTGGAAACCAGCTGTATTATGCTGAAACCAGGGGAGTGAGCGTGACAGGAGAGGTGAGGGATAAGAAAAATGACCGGTTGTTGCCCGGAATAAGAATTAACTTATCCATCATTGGTGAAGGTCGCGATTTTATGGCAACCCAGACAGATAGTGCCGGACAGTACTATTTTTCATTGCCAGCTTATCATGGGTACAGGGATGTGTTTATTTGCGCAGAAACAGCCGACACCGCTGTTCAGGCGGTTGTTTATATTGATAATGATTTTTGTGTTCAACCCGTGAGGTTGCTATCGCCTGCGTTTAGTTTGTCAACAGAAGAAAGCGCAGCAGCGCTGCAGCTTGCCCGAAACTTAAGAATTACAAATCAGTTTCAGACCATAGCCACAGACAAAACATCAGTTCTTGACTATGACGAAAAGGCATTTTACGGACGCCCCAACATTAAGCTTGAGCTCGAAAACTATGTGCTGCTGCCTACCATGGAAGAGTACTTTGTCGAATTGCCCACCATGGTAAAACTTAGAAAGAAACAAGGAATAAAATACTTTAAGGTATTTGGCCCACAATCAGAAATGACCTTTAACGATCCCCTGGTACTTGTTGATTGGGTTGCGATTAACAATCCCGAGAAGGTGCTGGCAGTTTCTCCCTCCAATGTAGCACGCATTGAGGTCGTTAATGAGCCTTATGTTAAAGGCGACATCACCTATGGCGGAATCGTGAGCCTGATATCAAAACGGGGCGATTTTGCGGGCATTGACCTGCCTTCATCAGGCGTGTTTCTGAATTACCTGTTTTACAGCAATCCAACCAATTTCTCAACACAAATGTCTGATTTGCAAAGTATCCCCGATGCGCGCAACACACTTCTTTGGGTTACTGATTTCGGGAGTGAACAGCCTGATGCACACAGGCTGCAGCTTACAGCCCCCGATTCTCCCGGCAAATATATCATACTTTGGCGTGAACTTTCATCAGATGGATTGATTCAAACAACAATGGCCAAATTTGAGGTTCACCCCTGATGACTTTCTTTGTCATTTTTTCAAAGCCAGTCTCACCAAGACTTTCTATTCCTCGACAATGTAATTCCGCTGCTTGCTGCAAATCAGCTCATTTATCATCATTGAGTGATATTGCGATTTGAAATCCGCTTCCAGCGTAAAAGCTTGTTTTTTGTATTTATTATTATGTATATTTGACTGCTGACTCAGCTAAGATTTAAGGATAAGCTGCCCTATGGAATTCATGAATGAAAAAGAAAAGTTTGAGGCGCAAGGGGCGGATTACAAGCCATTTCTGGATGCATTGTTATCGGGTAATCAAATGAAATGCAGTCAGTTGACTGATGAATTTCTGCAACATGAGCCTGATGTGAAGTTGCTGTATGAAGAAATCTACAAGAAGTCACTTTATGCCGTTGGTGAGCTTTGGGAGTATAACAAGATCAGCGTGGCAACCGAACACCTGGCATCGGCCATCGTTGAATCGCTGTTGAATAAGCTCTATTACAGGAACCTGGCACATGTTACACCACGAAAAAAGACAGTGATTGTTTCCTGCGTGCAGAACGAGTTTCACCAGATTGGCCTTAAAATGATCAGCGATGTGTTTGAAATTAACGGCTGGAATTCACACTTCCTGGGTGCCAACACGCCGACAACAGAGCTGATCCATTATGCAAAACTCATCAATCCTGACCTGATTGCAGTTTCACTGAGCATTTATTTCAATTTACCCAACCTGATCAGTATGGTTCATGACATCAGAAATAATTTCCCGGAATTACCAATATTGGTGGGCGGGCAAGCATTCAGGCATGTCGGTACTGACGCTTTTTCTGCAGTTGATTTGATTCACTATTACCCTGATTTAATGAGCACGGAATCCTATATTCAACAATTTAACACATGAACAGAGCATATTTATTAAGCAGCGCCGGAAAATTGATACAGGTGGGTGCCCAAACGGCCGTTGAGTACGCCGAAAAAGCCGATCAGTTAATTGCTGCTATGAATGCCCATATGATGGGCAGACCTGACATAGAGGCGCTTGTTGGTGCCAACAACATCAATATGATGAAAGATAACCATGCCAACCATGTCAGGTTTATGGCATCAATTTTTGTCAACCACAACCCTGAAGTCCTTGTTGATACCGTACTATGGGTATTCAGGGCTTATCGCAGCCATGCCTTTACCACCAACTACTGGGCGGCTCAGCTTAATGGCTGGATGATCATCTTAAAAGAAAAGCTTTCGAAGGAAACGTATGAGCAGGTGTATCCTTATTATGAATGGATGCAGGTCAATATACCTGTTTTCGTAAAGGTGTCTGACGAAAAGCTTGAAGGTTTAAACTCCATGCACTGATTCATGAATTCGGCAGATTTGTCAGAACTAATTGACAGGTGGGCGCCTGAGGTTGAACTTGCGCTCAGGGAAAACACCTCAATGTGTATGGCGGTATTTTCCGATGAGAAGGTGCTGCTGTTCGCAAATCGTGCTATGACTAACTTATTTAAAGGTGAGCCTTGTCAAAGCTTCATTAATCCGGTTTTTGACAAGCTGCTTTCACTGCCAAACGACAAGCCGCTTATTTTTGAGGGCATGATGACAATCGGAGATTACGCTTCGGTAAATACTTCAATTCTGGCCCAGGTTTTTCGGAAAGCAAACCAATTGCTCGTATTTGGCGGAGTCGATTCGAAACAGTTACTCGATCAAAACGCATCGATGCATGCACTCAACCGCGAAATTGGTGATCTGCAGCGGCAGTTGATCAGGGAAAAGCATGCGCTTGAACAAACCCTGGCCAAACTGAATGAAGCCAACACAGAGCTTAAGGAGCTTGATGCGACAAAAAACAAATTCTTTTCAATCATCGCCCACGACCTTAAAAACCCATTTAATGCCTTGTTGGGATTAACCGATTTGATGATGAATGAATTCAGCAATTTCAACCAGGACGAGGTGAGAAATATGGCGGCTGCGATGCATGAAACTTCCCTTCAGACCTATACCTTACTTGAGAACCTATTGGAATGGTCACGGCTTCAGACAGGCAAACTCAATCCGGTCATTGAGCAAATAATGCCAGATTCGATTGTAAATGAAGTGATTGATCAGACAAGCCCTGCGGCTAAGCTCAAAAACATCAGCCTGATTGGTAAATTGGCAGGAACGGATGCTGTGCTGGCAGACAGGTCGATGCTGAACACGGTATTGCGAAACCTTGTTACCAACGCAATCAAATTCACTGCCAATAACGGAACAATCACGATAACCACTATCCTTAAACCTGCTTTTCTGGAGTTTGCTGTCACAGATACTGGTATTGGTATTGAACCTGAGCATCTTTCAAATTTGTTCGGCCTCGATTGTGGCCTGTCGAAGCGGGGCACGGCCAACGAAAAGGGCACTGGGCTTGGGCTCATTTTATGCCGGGAGTTTGTTGAGTTGCAGCATGGAAACATTTGGGTTGAGAGTGAGTTAGGCAAAGGAAGTTCGTTTATTTTTACCCTTCCTTTGGCGTTTCCTTCCTGAAAAGAACCAACTAAGGACTTTCATTAGTTAGCGATCAGGGATAGGGGCACAAATACAATCCCTTGGATGGCAATGGGAAAGTGTTGATTTAGCTTGCGGAATGAACTCAGGCTATTATAGCCGGTTTTTGGCAGATGCTGGTAGAGCCTGTTTGAGATGAATAATTGTGGAAACTGCTGCTGACGGGTAATGAACATTTTATGTCATGTTCAACAAGCTATGCCTCACACCTCCTTATAGTGCTAACATACAATTCAAATAAATTTGATTTTCACTTGATTATCAACTATCTTTGTCAGATATTTTATGACAATAAGTCAATATTTAGCACCAGATAATAAACACACTGATAGGAACTCTCTCCGTTGCAATGCCCCATGGCAGCCTGAAAAATCCCCGGGCAGCCACATATCACGGTTCCGAACAAGCAAGATTACCTCAGCTAATAGTTGATCAGAAATCATCCTGCAGTTTGCCTTTCAGGGGTTAACAAAGCCTGATGGTAGCTTACTTTTTGCATGAATTGTTCTAGTATCAACCTTGTTCAAAATGAATTGTGTCATGAACCGACTACATACCTTCCATATTCCCGTAATGGGCATCGGCTTTACCCTCGAAACCCCATTGAAAGTGTCACATTATGGCATCGACTCGGCCATCTCTTTGGTCGACGACGGCCTGCTCGAAAAACTCAGAAAAATGTATTGCGCAATCTTTGAGATGTCGTATACAGAAATTTCAGATCAACAGGAAGATTACAGGGCTGAGCGCATTACCTCTTATTTAAACATGATCAACAGCCTGACTGCCAGGAAATTTGAGGAGTTTAAAAAATCAGCATCAGAGAAAAGCAACGAATTAAAGGCATATTTCAGCCTGTTGCCTGATACCGCATCAATAAAAGAGGAATTTAAGAAGTTCACTGATAAATACTTCAATATAGGCGAGTTAAAAAGCTGGATATCTGAAAATATGGCCGTAGGCAGCATTGATGTCAATATCATGACTAAAGTCGACAGGCCGAACTTCAAACATGGAAAAAAACTACCGGCCGAATACAATGATGCACATGCTGCACTGAGGGGATATGCCCAAAGTGACTTATCCTCTTCGGTGATTTTGTCGGCTGGCATGAACCCGCGGCTGTATAGTTATCTTGAAAATTTTGAAGACTTTTACCCAAACAAAAAGGGTGAAATAAGAAAGAAAATCACCTTAAAGGTAAGCGATTACCGCTCGGCGCAAATTCAGGGAAAGTTTCTGGCACGTAAGGGATTATGGGTTTCAGAATTCAGGGTTGAATCGGGTTTGAACTGTGGAGGCCATGCCTTTGCTACGGAAGGATTTTTACTGGGGCCTATACTCGAAGTGTTTAAAGGGCAAAGGGAAGAGCTCGAACGTGAAAATTTTGAAATCCTGAGCCAGTCCCTGTCTGAAAAAAACAGGGAAATCCCTGATGAGCCACTGACCATTAAAATCACGGCACAGGGAGGCGTAGGAACAGCTGAAGAGCACCGGTTTTTACTCGACTATTATCAGGTTGATTCGGTTGGCTGGGGAACACCATTTTTGTTGGTACCCGAAGCCACTTCAGTGGATGAACTGACCTTGGCAAAGCTGGCTAAAGCGAAAGAAAATGATGTGTATCTGAGCAATATCTCACCATTGGGTGTACCCTTTAACAGCTTACGCAGCAATAGCAAGGATGTTGAAAAAACGATCCTCATCGGCAGTGGAAAGCCAGGAAGTCTGTGTCCGAAGCAATACGTCGCAATCAACTACGAATTCAACGAAAAAGGCCTGTGTACGGCCTCCAGGCTTTACCAGAAAAAAAAGATCCAGGCCTTGCAGGAGGAAACCAACCCGCCTGAAATGTATAAAGAAAAATATGCACAGATTGTCGAAAAATCATGCATCTGCGTTGGATTGGGGACTGCAGCTCTGCTTGTAAATCACCTGGATACAGTGGTAGAAGGTCCTGGAGTTTCGGTTTGTCCGGGTCCGAATATCGCTTACTTCCAGAAAATCATGAGCCTGCAAGAAATCACCGGACATATTTATGGCCGCAACAACTGTATCGAGCGAACTGACAGGCCAAATATGTTTATAAAAGAGCTTGGTATTTATATTGATTTTTTAATGGAAAGAATGGCAGAAACAAAGGCGGCATTGACCGCTAAACAAGCGCAATACTTTTCAAACTTCTCAGAAAACCTGCATGGCGGCATCAACTATTACGAGGCCCTTTTTAGTGGCTTAAACGGCTGGTTCGAAGAAACAAAAGCCGCAATGCTGCTTGAATTGAAGGCGCGCAGGCAAGAACTTCGCTTAATTATGGTTGAAAAGCAAACCCACACTTTTCACTAAACCATGCACCTTGCGTATGCAGCCGGAACACATCAGGGAAATCATTATCCCCGGAAGAACTTTGAATGTCATTTTACGTCCGATTTTTGCATGCCTTAATTGATTCAGTGCCTGTGTAAGTATAGGCGCCGTGAAAATCCCGGAAGCCTTCGGGTTTGCCGATGTATAATTGTGTACTTTTACAGGGTGATGGATAAGCTTAAAAATGACATAATCAAATGGATGAAACCTGTGTCACCACTTATCGCCTTGATGTTAATGTCTCTGCTGATTACTGGTTGCACGAAAGAAAAAGACAGCATAAACCAAAAGCCAACACTCGCATTTTCCGGAGTGGCAGATGGCCTCAAGCTCACACTAACCGGAACATCCTCTGATAAAAATGGGAAAGTTATAAAACTGAAGATCGATTGGAATGACGCACACACCGATGTGTTTGAAAATAACGACTTCAGCCATTTTAATATTTCCCACGCCTACCTCAATCCAGGTAATTATCAACCAATTGTAACAGTATTCAACATATCGGGCGACAGTGCATTTCTGATGAAAGATTTTGCGGTGGATTTTCACGAAACATCACTCGCTGGGATAAAAGAAACCTTATTTAAGGCATCAGCAGATGAATACCTTATCCTTACGGTGAACTTACACACTTACCAGGAATCATCGCAAAATGAAAAATTCCAGCTGATCACCGACCTGATCGGCAAAATGGATGTTGACTTTGTGCTTTTTCAGGAATGTGCTCAACATAAATCCTCCGCTATTGCTCATGGAATTATCCGGGTTGACAATATGGCAAAGGTCATCAGTGATCGGGTTAAACAAAGTTACGGTATTGATTATCAATACGTCTGGGACTGGTCACATTATGGCTGGGAAGTTTGGGAAGAAGGACTCGCAGTGATGACGAGATACCCCATTGTGGCATCAGACAGCAGGTATATTTCTGTTTCAACAAGCAAAAATTCAATCACATCGCGTAAAACAGTTTATGCCACTTGCCAGCTAAGTGACCGGCAAATCAACTTGTTTTCAGTACACACCCACTGGCGCACAAGCCTGACAGATGAAGAACAAAACCAACAGATTAGCCGGCTTAAAGAAATGGTCGTTGAGAAAGAGGCAGCATTTGGCGGTGCAGGTAGTCTTGTCGCAGGCGATTTTAATGGAAACCCAACAAGTGAATTTCCCTGGAGTGAAGGTTACCACGGCATGATGAACGGAAACGAATACACCGATGCATTGCTGAACGTCTATCCCGAGGCCAACAACATACCTCCGCTATCAGCCTATTATACCATAGGTGGCACCCTTCCGGGAAGGATTGATTATGTATTTGTCAAAAATAGCCTGAATGCTTCTGTAATGGATACCCAGATCATCTTTACTGATGATGTCATTGGCAGGGTTTCTGACCATTTTGGTGTACTGACAAAAATAAGGCTGAATTAACAAATTTTTTGCCTGAAAGTTAAGAGCGAAAAAAAATGATTGTCTGCGCTTGCATTGTTCAGGCAAACAATGATTTGCTAAAAACGTTTGGTAACGAATAGTTTGGGTTTAGATTATTTATTCACTACATTTGAACTTCTTTTGAATTAAAGTGACTTGAAGCAATGCTTAGTATTGTATATTATAATAAGCGATTCGCGGGGTTAATGGTTTCGGTAAGTAACCCATGGTGCTTTATTGGAACCTGCAGCATTCGTATTTGTTGGCATAGCGTTGACCAGGATTTAGTTTAACAAAAAATCTAATCATTGTGAAGAAAACGAAACCTTCAGATGAAGTCTCTGCCGCCTATACTGTTGCTGGTCAATCGGAAGAAATAACAGAATTGTTGTTTCATATCGACAATTCGCCACTTGCAATCGTTGAATGGGACAAGGACTTTTTTGTCACCCGCTGGGCGGGGGCCTCTGAGCGAATGTTTGGCTGGACAGCAAAAGAGGTGCTTGGAAAGGCCATCACTGACTTACATTTGATTTATCCGGAAGATATGCAAGTAGTGGAAAATACCATGAAAAAGCTCACTGACGGAGTGTCAAGCCGGGGCGTATCAGCGAACCGAAATTTGACAAAAGAGGGGCGCATTATTCACTGCGAATGGTATAATTCAGTCTATTTTGACGAATCAGGTAAAATGACTTCAGTATTGTCACAGGTACTCGACATTACTGATAAAGTTGAAGCCCAGAAAACCATCATGGACAGCCATGACCGATTAGCTATGGCACTGCAGGTTGGTAATGAAGGCATTTGGGAATGGGATCAGCAATCAGGAAATGTTGGATTCGACTTTGCTTTTCACCAGATGTTGGGCTATGTGCCCGGTGAATTACCTTTAACAGCTGAGGAGTGGTTCACTTTTCACCATCCTGATGATATTCCCCTGATGCGCGCAAGGGTCGATGCCTACCTAAATAACAATGAGCCATATTACGAAAGCGAACACCGCATCCGCAACAAGTCTGGCGATTGGAACTGGATCCTGACCCGGGGAAAACTCGTTCAGCAACAACCAAACTCCGGGTCTCATTATTTTATGGGGATCGCCTTGAATATCAATAGTAAAAAAGAAGCCGAAGCTGAGCTGCGGGCCAGTGAAGAAAAATATAAATCCATTTTCGAAAATGTCCAGGATGTATTTTATCAGACAGACCTTAATGGCGTAATCACCGAGATAAGCCCTTCGATTAAATACTTTTCGGACTTTAACAGGCAGGATTTGTTGGGTGGCTCAGTCTTTGACCTGTATAATGACCCGGCCGACCGGCATCAACTGGTTGAGGAATTGTTAAAAAACAAAGAGCTGAGAGACTATGAAATAAAAGTCAAAAACAAAGGAGGAGATATTAAATATGCGTCAATAAATGCAAGGCTGGTATTTGATGAAAACGGGACTCCGACCTGCATCAATGGCGCACTGCGCGATGTTACTGAAAGAATGCTGGTTCAAGAGGCCATGCGAGAAAAAGAGGAATTGTTCTCAAAAGTCTTCCAGACTTCGCACTATGCCATTACGATTACTGCCGCTTTAGATGGAAAATTTATCGACGTGAATGATGCCTTTACTGTGATTTCTGGTTATACCAGGGAGGAAGCTTTGGCTGATTCGGCTGTTGGTTTGAAATTGTGGTTAGAGCAAGGAGAAAGAGAAGAAGTTGTGCGTCAGCTGAAAAGCGGTAAAGTAATCCGGGACAAGGAGTGCTTGTTTATGACGAAGTTTGGTAATGTGATCATTGGTTTGATTTCTGCTCAGATTATTCACATAAAGAATCAGCCATATATCCTGTCGAGTATCAATGATATCACCGACCACAAAAGGGCAGAGCAGGCGCTGCATGAAAGCGACCTGCAATACCAGACTTTGGCTAACTCAGGCACTGCCTTGATTTGGCAAGTAGATGAAAATATGGTATGGCAGTTTTTTAATAAACCCTGGCTTCACTTTACAGGCTTGACATTACGGCAGGCGATCACCGGAAAATGGTCAGACTGGGTTCACGCTGAAGATTTCGAAATTTGCAGCAAGATTTTTGACCGTGCATTTGCATTTCGGGAGTCTTTTGAAATGGAATACCGACTGAAAAACCAGAACGGTGAATACAGGTGGGTAAGGGATATGGGAACTCCAAATTTTAACAGTAATGGCGATTTCATTGGGTATATCGGTCATAGCTTTGATGTGCATAGTCACAAGCAATTACTAGAATCACTCGAAAAAAAGTCGACCGAATTGGAAGTGTTGAATCAGTTCTTTGTGGGCAGGGAATTGAAAATGATTGCATTGAAAAAAGAAATCAACGAGCTGCTTAGGGAGTTTGGCCGTGAGGAAAAATACACCATTCACGACTAATCTGCACATTGCACATCCTGGCATTTGTTTTGCAGATTTTTGCACAAGAATCAGTTGTTGCCTGTTTTAGGCTCAATTGAAGTAAAATGCAATTTGCATTTTATTCTTCAATCGTGTACTTTTATTGTAATTTTCCGGCTTGTTGCATTTATTTTGGGATTATCAATTGAAATATAGTAAATTGGCATTCGGTTCCTCGTTGAATAACATGAAATTATTCGACGATTTTACTGTTAATTTTATTTAAGTAGCTGATATATTGAACATAACCAACGACACAATGCATTATTATTATGGATCGCTTTAACCCTGTTGATATTTTGTTGATTGAGGACAATGCCACTGATGCTGAACTCACCATGAGGGCATTCAGAAAACACAACCTTGCAAACCGCGTTTTCGCAGTGGAAACTGGTGAGGACGCCATAGATTATGTCTTTAGTAAAGGGGCTTTTGCCGAACGAGCCGAGCTTAAACTTCCGAAAGTCGTTTTGCTCGACCTCAGATTGCCGCGCATGAGTGGAATGGAAGTGCTTGAAATGCTCAAATCAGACCCACGCACCAAATCCATACCGGTAATCATCATTACACAATCGAAGGAAGATCCCGACATCAGAAGTGCTTATGAGTTGGGTGCTTCCGGATATGTTACAAAACCCGTTGATTTTAATTCATTTATAAACTCAATGTGTAATTCTGGATTGTTCCTGATGGTAGTGGACCAGAATTCCGAGTAATAAGAAAGCGCAAAAATGCACCCTTAATGGGAATAGTATGGCAACAGAAAAATTTCATATCCTGATCGCTGAAGATATAGCCTCAGACGCCGAACTCGCGAAGCGTGAAGTATTAAAGGTATTTCCTACAGCCTTATTCAGGGTTGTTGCACAAGAAGGGGAATTCATAAAAGCGCTGGAGGTGTTTAAACCCGAAATTGTGATATCGGACTTCAGCATGCCAGCTTTCGATGGACTTCAGGCCATTGCCCTTGTAAAACAACTGAGCCCTGAAACGCCGTTGATTATCCTCACCGGTTCGATGAATGAAGACACTGCAGTGGATTGTCTGAAAGCTGGTGCCATCGATTATGTAATCAAAGAACACATCAAACGCTTAGGTCCCGCATTGCTCAATGCGTATGAATACAAACAGCAACTTGTAGAAAAAAATAAACTTTTAAGGCAGCTGGTCGAAAGTGAAGAACGCTTCAGAAACCTGGCAGAAAATGCTGAGGACATTATTTATCGGTACGATTTCTTTCCGAAGCCGGGTTTTACCTACGTGAGTCCGGCGGCAACACGTGTTACAGGATATACTCCGGAGGAACATTATACAGATCCGCAACTTGGGATTAAACTGATCCACCCCGATGACAGGTACCTGCTTGAAAACCTGCACGAAATGGGAACCAATTTCCAAAAGCCATTGGAAATCCGTTGGGTTAAAAAAGATGGAAGCATTGTCTGGACTGAACAGCGCAACAAAGCCATCTGTGATGCCAATGGTAAACTCGTTGCATTGGAAGGCATTGCACGCGACATCACCCAACGAAAAACAGACCAGGAAACAATCTATTCCAGCCAGAAACTATTAAAGGAAATAACCGACAACAGCAACGCCCTCATTTATGCCACTGACAAAGAAGGCCGGTTCAGGTTGGTGAACAGTCAGCTTGAAAAACTATTTGGAGTCGAAAGTGAATTGCTTGTTGGCAAAACCCGTGCTGCAATACTGCCTGACAGTATTGCTCAGATTCATCGCAATAATGACCTTGAGGTGATTCATCAGCGCAAGCCCATTAGTGTAATTGAGGAGAACATGCAGCCCGATGGCATGCATTTTTACCATACGGTTAAGTTCCCGCTCTTCGACGCAGTGGGGAAACTAACTGGTGTTGCCGGCATTTCAACGGATGTGACTAAAGAAGAGAAGGCTAAACAGCTGATAAAAAACAGCGAAGAGTTACTGAACTACTTTTTCACACAATCGCTCGATGGATTTTTCTTCATGATGCTCGATGAACCTGTTGACTGGGAAAATGCAGAGGATAAGGAGGAATTACTTGATTATGTGTTTATTCATCAGCGTATTACGAAGATCAACAAGGCTATGCTTGAGCAATATGGCGCATCCGAAGAAGCTTTTCTCGGCAGATGCCCGAATGACTTTTTTGCTCACGACATTGCCTACGGACGACAGGTGTGGAAAGACTTCTTCAACCAGGGCCATCTGCATATTGATACCAATGAAAAGAAATTCGATGGCACCGACATGATTATCGAAGGCGATTATATCTGCCTTTACGATGAAAACAGGCACATCACCGGGCATTTTGGTATCCAGCGTGATGTTACTGATGCGCGAAACGCTGAGAAAAGCCTGTCAACCCAATATGCTATCCTGAAAGGAATCATTGAAAGCACCGATGACCTGATCTTCTCAGTCGATACGAAATACCGCTACACCAGCTTCAATAACAACCATTTTGTGTTGATGAAAGCCATTTATGGTGTGGAAATTTGTATTGGAAAAAGCATTTTCGACTTTATGACCGTAGCCGACGATGCTGTTAAAGCCAAACTAAACATCAACAGGGCGCTTGCGGGCGAAAGTTTTGTTGACGAAGCTTTCTCAGGCGATGAAGCGTTCAACAGGCTATACTTCGAAGTGAAACACAGTCCGATCAGAGACTCTAACGGCCAGATTATCGGTGTTTCTGTTAAATCGGAAGAAGTGACAGGCCGAAAGCGCGTCGAAATGGAGTTAGAGGAAAGTAGAAAAGAGCTGCAGGAATACTTTGAAAACGATATTTCGGCCAATTACATGGTATCAGCTGATGGACGCATTATTAGCTGCAACAAAACATTTATTGAGTTGTTTGGTTTTGCTGATAAACAGGAAGCTGAGCAAACGAATATTACCAGTATTTATAAGGTGGCTGCCGACAGGTTAGTACTACTCAACAAAATACGCGAAAACGGAAGCGTCGTAAACTATGAAGTAAGTTTTGTTACGAAGAAAAACACATCCATCAATGCCATCATCAATGCCATTGGGATATTTGATGACAAACACACACTGTTAAATGTCCGCGGGTACATTGTCGATATCTCCGAACGGAAATTAGCCGAGAATGAATTGCTTAAGTTCAAACTATGCATACAGCGTTCATCTGAGGCTGTGTTTATGACTGATCGCGAAGGAAAAATCATCTTTGTGAATGAGGGTTTTGAAAACGTATATGGATATGGTTTGCAGGAATCCCTTGGGAAAACACCACGCATCTTGAAGTCAGGATTATATCCGGAAGCGATGTACAACGATTTTTGGAAAACCCTGTTAGCCAAAGAAGTGGTAGGAGGTGAAGTTGTGAATAAGACAAAAGCGGGTAAGCTAATTACCGTGGAAACAAACAACTTTTCAATCCTTGACCTGAGCCAAAACATCATTGGTTTTGTTGGGATTCACCGCGATATCACTCAGCGGAAGGCAACTGAAACTAACTTAAAGTTGTTTCGCACATTGATCGATGGTACAAACGATGCGATCGAAGTGGTTGACCCTGCAAGCGGTCAGTTTTTGGATGTCAATGAGCGGGGTTTGATTGACCTTGGCTATACACGCGATGAATTTATAAACCTGACAGTGTTCGATATTGACCCCATGGTGTCAACTGATATCTTTCATAAAATCGTTGGTGAATTGAGGGCAAAGGAAAACCTGATTTGGGAAGGCATCCATGAACGCAAAGACAAATCACAGTTTCCTGTTGAAGTAAACCTGAAACTGGTTAAGCTCGACAAAGAATACCTTGTAACGGTTGTGCGTGACATCACCCAGAGAAAGCGCGATGAAGAGGCCCTGAAGTATTCCGAACAGCGGCACCGTGACATCTTTACTTATGCTCCTGTCGGAATTTACCAGTCGACACCTGATGGTGATTTTATCACCGTGAATCAACAGCTGGTAAAAATTTTGGGATACAGAGATGTTGATGAACTGATGTTGAGAAATTTGCGTGATGACATCTATTTCGATCCCCAGGAGCGCAATTCACTGATCAAACAGTTTGAACCCAGGGGGCATATACACAACCTGGAGCTAAAGTGGTTGAAGAAGGATGGAACGCCCGTTTGGGTTGGATTGAGTTCACATGCCATTAAAGATGAAAACAACCAAACACTTTTCTTTGAGGGCTTTGTGCAGGATATCACTGAGCGAAAACGGGCAAATGATGAGTTGCTGAAGCTTTCACGGGCAGTTGAGCAAAGTCCTGCTTCGATTATCATCACTGATACGTTTGGTTATATCGAGTATGTAAATCCCAAATGCCAGCAAATCTCAGGCTATTCATCAGAAGACCTGATAGGGGTTAATCCAAGGATATTTAGTTCAGGTGAACAACCTAAGGAATTTTACACCAAACTGTGGAACACCATCACGCAAGGCAAGGAGTGGGTAGGGGAGTTTCATAATAGAAATAAAAACGGGTCTTTGTATTGGGAGCTTGCTTTAATATCTCCAATTATTAACGAACAAGGGGAAACTTCGCATTACCTTGCTGTAAAAGAAGATATTACTGAATCAAAACGAACGGCCCAGATTCAAAAAGTCCTGTATAATATTTCCAAGGCAGCCATTTCTTCTGACAGCCTGAGGCATTTTGTCCGGCTGATTCAATCAGAGCTGATGCCGATCATTGATACCACCAATTTTTACCTGGCGTTTTATAATGAAGCAGATGAAACCATCAGCCTGCCATTCTTTGAAGATGAGTTTGACCAGTTCACCACATTTCCGGCAGCAAACACCATCACCCATTACGTCATCAGGACAAGTGAATCGTTGCTGGCCGATTGGAGCACCATTAAAATGCTTGAGCAAAAAGGCGAAATCGGCCGTTTTGGCACTGACTCCCTGATTTGGCTTGGCGTGCCGCTTAAAATTGATGGTAAGGTGATAGGGGTATTGGCCTTGCAAAGCTATTCGAACCCCCTTGCTTACACTGAAGCAGATAAAATCATGCTCGAGTTTATTGCCGACCAGATCAGCATACTGATTTATCGCCGGAAAGTGAATGATGATCTGCTGCAGGCACTGGCAAGAGCAGAAGAGTCAGACAGACTGAAATCGGCATTTCTGGCCAATATGAGCCATGAAATCAGAACGCCGATGAATGGGATCCTTGGCTTTGCTGAGCTGCTCAAAGTACCTGGCCTTACAGGGGCCGAGCAGCAAAAGTATATCGGTATGATCGAGAAAAGTGGTGACCGTATGCTCAATATCATCAACGATATCGTAAACATCAGCAGAATCGAATCGGGATTGATGGATGTGTATTACGACAAAACAAATGTGAACGAGCAACTGGAGTTCATTTACCAGTTTTTTAAACCCGAAGGCGAGCGAAAAGGCCTGGAGGTTTTGCTCACAGACCAATTGCCTGCAGATCAGGCCATCATTGAAACTGACAAAGAGAAACTGTATGCCGTGCTGACAAATCTGGTAAAAAATGCCATTAAATTTACAGCAACAGGATTCATCAGGCTTGGATGCGTGCAAAAGCAGGATATGCTTGAGTTTTATGTCAAAGATTCTGGCTTTGGTATCCCCGATGATCAGGTGGACATTATTTTTGAACGCTTCAGGCAGGGAAGCGAATTGCTGACACGTAATTATGAAGGAGCTGGCCTTGGCCTGGCCATTTCCAAAGCCTATGTCGAAATGATGGGTGGAAATATATGGGTAGAAAGCAAACTAGGCAAAGGATCGGCCTTCTGGTTTACCATTCCGGTGTCAACAAAAAGTGATTAATAGAATTTCCAAACATTAGATAAAGCGATTATAGGTGGATCATTGCTTTGATAAAAATGTCTTGAAAAGGGAACTTTAACATACCAGCTAACAAGCTCCCAAAAGAGGGTAATTATTGGCACTGAGCAACCACATTTTATACCATGTATCACCTGATGCACGGCGACTGTAATGATGATTGAGACAATGAATACCTTAATGAAATGGAAACCAATTTACATTCAGAATCGGAAAGGTCAACCCAACAGCAAAAAGGTGATGGCCACCGGCATGAACCTGCTTCCGACGAAACAAAAGATCAACATGAAGCCCTGTTGCGTTCCTTAGTCAGGCAGATGAAAATTAATCAGGTAGATATTGGTAACCAAAATGAAGCCCTCATTGAAGCCATTGAAAAGTCGGAACTGAGGCTACGAAAATATACTGTAATGTATGACCTCGCACCAACTGCCTACCTGACCTTAGCCAGCAGTGGCCATATCATCGAAATGAACAAGGCCGGTGCAATCCTGCTAAATACCAGTAATGAAAGCCTTCCTGACCAACCATTTGAACATTATCTTGATCTAAATTCCCGGGATGAATATAGCCGGTTTACCAGGGCATTGATCACAGGGGAACCCACTGTTCCATGCCAGGTCAACCTGAGACTGGAAGGAGACTGTATAAAAAATGTATTGCTTACCGGATATTTCAATGAGATTGAAAAAACCTGGCTACTCAACCTGTTGGATATCAGTGAGCGCTTTAAATATGAACAATTGTTGCAACAAACGCTTTCATTTACCGAGTCGATTCTCAATTCCATTCACAACGGCATACTTGTGGTAAACAACGAGGGACAGGTGATGAAAACGAATGAAAATTTTGCCAGGATGTGGCAAATACCTGGCGAAATACTTAAGAGCGCAGACGACCAAATGCTGCTCAAGTTTGTTATGAGTCAGCTTGAAGACCCCCAGGAGTTTATGCAAAAAGTAGCATCCTTGTATAACACTCCTTTTGCCGAAAGCTTCGACCTGATCTGGTTTAAGGATAAACGGGTGTTCGAGCGAATTTCAAAACCGGTATTCGCCAATGCTCAGCCCGTCGGACGTGTCTGGTCATTCCTTGATGTGACAACAAAAGTCAGCCATGAAGCTGAAATAAGTCAGAAAAATGAAGCACTCCAACGCATCAATGCTGAGAAAGATAAATTCTTTTCAATCATAGCACATGACCTGAAAAGTCCGTTTAATGTATTTCTGGGCGTCACTGAGCTGATCTCAGAAGATGCCCGTGATTTAAGCCGTGAGCAAATATCAAAACTAACCGCTTCATTGCATGGCTCTGCTCAGAAACTTTATCATTTGCTTGAAAACCTCCTGGAATGGTCGCAGATGCAAAGGGGTAAAATTCCATTTGAGCCAAAAAAACTCAGCTTGGAACCTTTTTTGGCTGATTGCCTCTCAACGTCTATTGAAATGGCTGACAAAAAAGACATTGAGGTCACCATTTCTGTCCCACCTGACGCTAAAGTCGTTGCCGATGAATTGATGCTGGCATCTGTGCTACGCAACCTTACCACAAATGCAGTCAAATTTACCCCCGTAGGTGGACATATTTCAATTGTTGCTGAATCAATTGAAGACCAAAAAATCCGTATTATGGTCCGCGATAGTGGTATTGGCATGGATAAGCAATTAATAAACGGGCTTTTCCGCCTGGATGAAAACACAAACCGTGTCGGCACAGAAGGGGAGCCTAGTACTGGTTTGGGCTTAATGCTCTGCAAAGGCTTTGTGGAGAAACACCATGGAAAAATTTGGGTAGAAAGTGAAACCAACAAAGGAAGTTCATTTTATTTTACCCTGAGCGATCAAAAACACTGCACTACCTAATGACATCCTGAATACCATATTTTGCTGCTATTTTACGGAATAAGGATTGATGGCAAATTGAGAAATCGCTGAGACCCGACTCCTGGTCTAAAATCGAAAAAAACACCAAACATCCTTGTCTCTTTTCCTTGTAAACGATATATTTTTTGTTTTATCGTGTAAATTTTCTCAAAAAGTCAATTTGCTGCTTATCTTTAGCAAGGAAAAAGGACGATTCGATTAACTGATCTGTGTGATTATGTCTGATCTTAGGTGGCGTTTACGGTTGAAATCAGGAATTGCTGCTATGGTAGATATTGCAGCCTGGTTTATGATACTGATTGGCTTTGCGTCAATAATCGGTTGGTATTTTGATATTTATGGATTAAATGGCGTGTGGCTGCCAGGTTTTTATGCTGTTAATCCGATAGTGGCATTGTGTCTGCTGGCTTATGGAGCAATGATTGCAACCGGGGCATTCCATAAGGAAAACTGTAGCCGTAAGCATTACCTCACTGTATTGGTTGGACTCATCATGCTGTTTTGCCTCCTTTGCCTTTTCGCATTTATGGATGGGCAGGGTGATTTGGTTGGTATTTTTGAAGGCAGGAAACCAGAACCTGATTCATCGCTGGGTGTTTTCAGCATGTCAGTCCTTGCTTCACTGATATTTTTTATTGGAGGAGCCTTGCTCATCCTGAAACTTTATTTTCAGAAAAATCAGCTGGTCCTGCAAATACTCAGTGGCTTCGGGGTCATTACAGCGTTTATTGGTTTTTTGGGTAGTCTGGGTTATTTGTTCAGCACCCCATTGTTGTACGAAGCAAAGATCATTCAGCTTTCGATCAATAACTCTGTGGGTTTCATGTGGTTTGGAACTGCCTTGTATTGTATGAGTGGCTCAAATACATTTTTTACCAGGCATTTTTTTGGGACTTCCTCAAGTGCCATTGTGCTGCGGGTGTTTTTGCCCCTGGTGATCGGCGGAATATTGTTTGAAGCGGTTTTGTTCGATTACCTGACGAGTAACTCCCAGGAAAGTACAGCCATGACAATGGCCATCCTGACTGTTTTTTCAGTCATACTCACGACAGTGGTGTTGGTGCTTGTTTCAAAATTCGTGTTTAAACGTGCTGACCAGGCTGAAGCCGGGCGAAAAAAATCACAGGAGATCATTCACCGCGAACGAATATTAATGCGCACCCTGATTGATAACCTGCCCGACACCATTTATGTGAAGGACATGCATGCCAGAAAGGTGTTGGCCAACCTGGCCGATGTAGAAGCAACCGGAAGAAAAACGGAGGCTGAAATACTGGGCAAAACCGACAAGGAAATATTTAATGAGGTTGATGGTGCACATGGATATGAGCAGGATATGCTGGTTATCAAATCGGGCAAACCTCTGATAAACCATGAAAAAGAGTATGTCGATAAATTGGGCAGGATCAGGTGGCTGAGCACTTCGAAAATTCCGCTGCGCGATACAAATGATCAAATTGTCGGTTTGGTTGGTATTGGTCACGACATCACAGCAAAAAAAGCACATGAAGAACAGATGATTCTGATGACGCATGCCATGCAGAGCCTGAACGACTGCGTGAGCATTACCGATACAGCCGACAAAATCATTTATGTTAATGACGCGTTTATCAGAACCTATGGTTATTCAAGGGAGGAATTAATCGGTGAAAACATCAAAATCGTCAGGAAAAAGGGCGATGAGGATGAGAAAACACAGACAATTTTACCTTCTACAATTCATTCAGGCTGGCATGGTGAAATTGTCAATTGCAAAAAAGACGGTACAGCCTTTGAGGTCGAAATTTCAACTTCCCCTGTACGGAATGAAGCTGGCGAAATCATTGCATTGTCAGGCATAGCGGTTGATATCAGTGAGCGCAAGCGCATGGAAAAAGCCCTGGAAAGCAGCAAGGAACGCTATAGAACGCTGATTGAAAACCAGGGCGAGGGTGTTGGTCTCGTCGATGTTGATGAGGTTGTGACCTTTGCCAATCCGGCTGCTGAACAGATTTTTGGTGTACAGCCGGGAGAGCTATTGGGCAAGAACCTGATGGAATTTGTAACTCCTGAGTCAATGGAGTTGATCAGGCAGCAGACTGCAAAGCGGGCAAAAAATGAGAAGTCGTCCTACGAAATCGAAATTCTCGGTGGCGATCGGGTGAAGCGAATGATCCTTGTGACGGCCACCCCGCAATTCAATGAAGATGGGAAGCATACAGGCGCTTTTGGGATTTTCAGGGATATCACGCTCCAGAAGGAAGCCGAAGCTGCCCGCCGCAAGAGCGAAGAAAAGTACCGCGTATTGGTCGAATCCATTCCCGATGGGGTGTATAAACGTGGCGCCAATGGCAGGTTTATCGAAATTAACCCGGCATTGATGCAGATGCTTGGCTTCGCCGACAAGGAATCAGTGTATCAGGTGGATGCCATAAACCGTTTCTTCCCCAGCCGCAATGAACGCAAACTGGTCTTTTCGAACGATAAGGCAGAGGAAATTTGCGAATACCAGATCACGACAAAAGACAATAAGTTGATATGGGTCGAGGATCACAGCCACAAAGCCATTGATGAAGAGTCGGGTGTTGAGTACTTTGAAGGAATAATGCGCGACATTACCTCACGCAAACTCGCCGATGAGGAGCTCATCAGGCAGAAAAATTTCCTCGAAACAATTATCGAATCGCTTAATTATCCATTCTACGTGGTTAATGTGGACGACTATACGATCAGGTTGGCGAATTCGGCAGCAAAAAAGCATTTCATCAAAGGGAAACAAACCTGTTATGGACTTACTCATGGCATCGATATGCCCTGCATCAATATGGGCGAGAAGTGCCCATTGCACATTTGTGTCGAGACTAAACAATCTGTAATACTGGAGCATATTCATCAGGAGCCCAACGGGGATATGCAGGTGGCCGACGTGCATGTGTATCCGATATTTGACCAGAAAGGCGATGTGACCCAGATTATTGAGTATTCATTGGATATCACTGAGCGCAAAAAAATTGAGCTGCAGCTGGCCAGGCAGTCTGAAGAACTCAGGGAACTGAACACAACCAAGGATAAGTTCTTTTCCATTATCGCCCATGACCTGCGCAGTCCGTTTAATGCAATCCTGGGTCTGTCAGGCATGCTTACAGCTGATTTCGATGACTACGACAGAAAATCAATTCATGAAACTGTCCTGGAAATTGACCAGGCCTCAAAAAAGGCATTCACCCTGCTCGAAAACCTGCTGGAGTGGGCCCGCTCACAGACCGGCAAGATTGAATACCGCCCGGTTGCCTTCGACCTTGTTGAACTGATTGATCTGACTGTGTCCTCAGCACAAACTCCGGCCAACAACAAGCAGATTGAACTCAGTGCCGATGTGCCAAAGTTTATGTCGGTTGTTGCCGATAAAAACATGGTTTACACCATATTGCGAAACCTGATTTCAAATGCCATTAAGTTTACCCCTGAACATGGCAAAGTAACTGTAAAGGCAAAAAAATCAGACAGCGAGGTGCTCATCTCAGTTTCCGACACTGGGGTGGGAATTTCAAATGAGAACCTGTCGAAATTGTTTAAAATTGACAAAACATTTACCAGCCCCGGAACAAACAATGAAAAAGGAACAGGATTGGGCTTGGTGTTGTGTAAGGAATTTGTTGAAAAACACCATGGCAACATCTGGGTTGACAGCGTGTTGCATGATGCCGAAAAGGGAATCACAGGTGGATCCACCTTCAATTTTTCTATCCCGGTAGGAATTCAACCAATCTCCTGATTGCGACTAAATGTGTAAGTTATCTAATGCTCATCTCCTCTCAGGCACCTTTTTTTAATATATCACTATTGATCGCTGGATATCAGTCACCGGGTATGTTGTGCCTAAGGCATTTATTGCAGATATAGTTCTGTTCACTATATTTTCAATGGCATGTAAGGAGATATATAGGACTATTTACACCTAGAAATAGGCTTGTAACGAGGAATATGACAAAGCCCTCAATCCGTTAGAGAATATTATACCTAAAATTGGCAACAAGTGTAAAAAGACAGATACGATAGTGTTAGATAATAAAGAAAGAAAGGATTTAGCTGTTTAACAGGAAAGTGCAAAATTGATGGAACCGAAACAAAGTGAAGTTCAGCGGAGTCAAATTCATTTTGATTTTACATCCCGCCGACAAAAAAAAGAAGAAAGAAACCCCACCCACATTGTAACACATTTGCAAGCCCGACTGCCTGTCCTGAACTTGCTTCGGGAAGCCGACACTCATAACCAAAGCTTGCAAAAGCGCTGCAAACGACCAAAGGGAGCTCAAGAGTAACGTTGAAAACTACAAAAATGGGCGGGAAATTTTGCTTACGCACCCATGCTAATTTGCTACATTTGAACTTTTAAAAATAGTGGACAGAATATATTATGACAGATAATTTAGAATTAGAGAAAACCCTTTGGCAGGCAGCCGATAAACTCCGCAACAATATGGATGCGGCTGAATACAAACACGTAGTCTTGGGTTTGATTTTCTTAAAATATATTTCCGATGCTTTTGATGAGCTTTTCAAGAAGTTGGAGAGTGAGAAAAACGAAACAGGTGCCGACCCCGAAGATAAAGACGAATATACAGCCGAAAGGGTTTTCTATGTTCCACCACAAGCCCGTTGGAAATGGCTTCAAGGAAGGGCAAAACTGCCAACTATTGGCAAAGACATTGACGATGCAATGGATGCCATTGAAAAAGACAACTCTACACTAAAAGGAGTTTTGCCAAAAGACTATGCCCGACCTGCATTAGACAAACAGCGATTAGGAGAATTAATTGACTTAATTGGTTCTATCACTTTGAGCAAAAATGGAAACGGAAAAGGTAAAGACGTTTTAGGTTTTGTGTTTGAATATTTCTTGGGACAATTTGCCGATGCCGAAGGAAAAAAAGGCGGGCAGTTTTATACACCGCAAAGCATTGTAAAAATTCTGGTTGATATGCTTGCACCTGAACCCGAAAAACGAGTTTATGACGGCTGTTGTGGTAGTGGAGGAATGTTTGTGCAAAGTGAACGCTTTATTGAAATGCACGAACACCGAAAAGGCAAAATTTCTATTTACGGACAAGAGAGTAACCCGACAACACATAAACTTGCCAAAATGAATTTGGCTATTCGTGGTATTGATGCCAAAATTGAATTGGGCGATACTTTGATGAACGATAAGTTTCCCGAACTCAAAGTTGATTATGTAATTGCAAATCCACCTTTCAATGTTAGCGACTACAACATAAACAAAGCGGAAACCCACAAATGGAAATACGGCATTCCACCAACAGGAAACGCCAACTACGCTTGGTTGCAACACTTCGTTAGCAAGCTTGCACCTTATGGAACAGCAGGAATTGTTTTGGCAAATGGCAGTATGAGTTCTGAAATTGCAACCGAAGGAGAAATCCGAAAAGCAATGATAGAAGCTGATTTAATTGACTGTATGGTTTCATTACCTTCGCAGTTATTTTACAACACACAAATTCCCGCTTGTTTGTGGTTTTTAGCACGCAACAAAACCAGCACCTCTCCCCCTGGGAGAGGCGGGGGTGAGGGCTTCAGAAACCGCACAAATGAAATCTTGTTTATTGATGCCCGAGAGTTAGGCACAATGATTAGTCGCAAACAAAAGGAATTGAGCGATAATGACATTGCTAAAATTTCAGACACTTACCACAAATGGAGAAGTAAAGAATTTGAAACAAAATACAAAGACGTTGCGGGTTTTTGTAAATCTGCAAACATACAAGATGTTCGCAAAAACAATTACATCCTTACGCCAGGCAGATATATTGACTTTAAAGAAGTAGCAGAAGATGGACAGGCATTTGACGAGAAAATGCAAATGCTCATTTCTACCCTTTCAGTGCAGATGCAGAAAGCCAATGAATTGGATGAAGAAATTAAAAGAAATCTAGCAAAAATTGGATACATGATATAGAAAGGAGGCGCATCATGAACTATGAATTAAAAATTGAGCATGCTATAGAAGAAAATGGCACCATTGACCTTCAAAGACTGGTAACAATTGCGACTGGGATACGCAATATTGCCGAAGGTGCGCTGCAAATGCGGCTGCGTGGTGTTAGTCTTACAAAAGGAAGGAAAAAGGTGTCATTGTCAGAAGCACTCAGGGTTTCTTTGACAGGCATCAAAGATGGAAGTACGATTTTGCAGCTTAATGCCGAGCAGTTTTCAAAAACGCTTGAACCATGGCAAACAGATATCTTTAGGCAAGAGGCTCAGCAGAACCTGCCAGACCACACACCTGTTTCACTTTTTATTGAGGCGTTCAGGGACGCAACCCTTGAAAACGGAAATCAGGATCTACTTGACAAATCATTACTAAAAGAACTTAAGCAGTTCAAAAAGGCTTTTCAGAGCGATAATGAAGTATTTGTTATTAGCAACGAAGGCACAATACCGGCACTAGAACTAAAAAAGCCTGATTTTAAAAAAATTCAGGAGTTGGATGAAGAAATCCCTGATTCAGAACCTATTTTGATAAATGGTATTGTTGAAGAACTAAAATACAGCAAACTAAAAGTTAAAATTAAAACCAGTGAAGGCATTGTGGATGGTTTTTTGAGCGACGATTTGACGTCAGATGATATTGCACAATATTGGGGAAAAGAAGTAACGATCGGAGGTACGGCGCACTTTAAAGGAGGTGGCAGATCAGTCATTGAAATTTCTAGAATTTTTGAAGCTTCAGAAGGTGACCAATACTTTTCGAGAAAGCCCAAAGCCGAAACGGTTGAACAACAGATCAACAGACAACTTAAAGAAAAAGGCTTTAAAAATACCCTGGCCGATATTGTTGGCAAATGGCCGGGAGAGGAAACGGATGAAGAATTTGAGGAACTTCTGAAAAACTTGTAAAAGATGAAGCGCTACATTATCGACACCAGCATTCTGCTGCATTACATCCGGCAATCAGCACTTGCTTTGAAAATTGAAAGTGAACATCAACTCATGTCGCAGGATGTTGTACCTATGGTGGCTGCTGTTTCAATTGGGGAAATTGAGGGCTTTGTACAGAGAAGGAATTGGGGCGAGAAAAAAATAAACAATCTGAAAAGGTTACTTTCCAGAATATTGGTGGTTGATATTGCCGGACAGGATGAAAACCTGATGAAAGCCTTTGCCACGCTCACCAATTATAGCCGCAATTGCTTGCCGGAAAAACCACTCGGCAGGTCTGTCAGCATTGGACAAAACGATTTATGGATAGCAGCTGTGGCAAAAGTGGCAAATGCTGAACTAATCACCGCTGATGGTGATTTTGACCATCTGAATGGCTCATGGCTCGCTGTGCACAAGTATGATCAAAGTATAAATAAGGAATGAGTCACAAATAAAAATTATTTTCTTGATATGCACGAATGGAAAAAGTTGGTGAGAATTAATGAAGATAGCCTTATTCTCGTTGCTAAGGTTTTAGACTCTTTTTTGGGCCGAAAATTTGACCCGCTTTCCATTCAATATTTTTCCTTAAATATTGCAAGACGGCTAGTTTTTATTCAAAAAGGAATTAATCCACATTTAATAGAAGTTGAAGCAAAACCTCAATTAGAACTACCTATAGGTATTTTGCTAAGAACTGCTTGTCTGGACATTCTTCAATACGGTTATGTTGTAAAGTGTTTGAACAAAGTAAAAACCAATGATCCACCAAGTCCTTATATAATCCCTGATTATAGCAGTTTTAAAAGCGAATTGAAGAAAGTATTTTCCGGAAATATTAAGAATCATTTATATGATTTAAAGGCTTTGAAAGACGCTGGAATTATTAACGATGAAGAATACAATAATGTCAAACAAGCATATAATGTTGAATTTCCCTGGTTGTTAGATGATAAAAACGAATTTGAAGATACTAAACCTGCCCGAAAAATATTTAAAAATCTTAGAGAGAATCGCAAATACGATATTTATAGTAATGTGTTCGAAGATTATTCATACTACTCAAAACTTGAGCATTTCGGAATCCTGTCATCCTTTTATACCATACCTTGGGAAGAAAATAAAATCCAAATCATGACAAGAATAAAGGGAATTTTAGTGACCATATTGAAAGTGTATCAAATTAGCTTTGCCTTTATAGAAAGAGACGAAAATGACATTGCAGTAATTGAGGAATGGATAGAACAACTTTACAAAATTGTAGTGAAATAACAATGAGCGAGTGGAAAACATACAAATTAGGAGATTTTGCAGAAATAAATCCAAGAATTTCTTTAAAACAAGGAGATGAATATTCATTTGTAGAAATGAAGGATTTAGACTCAAACTTCAAATATGTTTCTCCGTCAGTAAAAAAGGAATTAAAGGGTGGTGCAAAATTTCAAAATGGAGATACATTATTTGCGCGTATTACACCTTGTTTAGAGAATGGTAAAATTTGTCAGGTTAAAAATCTTGATAATAATTTAGGCTTTGGTTCAACGGAATTTTTAGTGTTTAGAGGGAAAGAAAATAAATCTAACTCTGATTTCGTCTATTATTTATCACGGTCTGAATTTGTAAAGAACAATGCAATTCAAATGATGACAGGTACTTCAGGCAGACAAAGAGTTGAAAAATCTGCGTTGGAAGAATTGGAAATCAACGTTCCCGACCTCCCCACCCAAACCCAAATCGCCCAAATCCTTACTTCCCTTGACGACAAAATAGAACTCAACCTGCAAATGAACCAAACTTTGGAAGCAATGGCACAAGCCATTTTCAAAGAGTGGTTTGTAAACTTTAACTTTCCCAACTTTGATGGTGAGTTGGTGGATGGACTGCCGAAAGGGTGGAGAATGGGGAAAGTAAAAGAAATGTACAAAACTACTTCGGGTGGCACACCAAGTAGAGCAAAATTAGAATATTATGAAAACGGAACAATCAATTGGGTAAAATCAAAAGAACTAAACGGTAGTTTTATTTTTGATACTGAAGAAAAAATTACAGTTGATGCAGTAAAGAATTCGTCAGCAAAATTAATACCTAAACATTCTGTTTTATTGGCAATGTATGGTGCAACAGTTGGTGAATATGCAATTACAACAAGAGATACAACTTGTAATCAGGCGATTTGTGCAGTAATTGAAAATGGTAGTTATCCATTTTCTTATTTCTTTGAGTATTTTAGAATCAACAAAAACAATATTATTGGACAAGCAAGTGGTTCCGCACAACAGAACATTAGCCAAGCATTAATTCAACAATTAGATATTTTAATTCCACCAATTGACGTTGTGAAAAAATATCATTCAGTTGTAGAAAGAATGTTTGTTAAAATGGAAAACAACTTACTTCTAATCCAAACTTTAACCCAAACCCGAGACACTTTATTGCCAAAGTTGATGAGTGGGAAAATAAGTGTATATAAACTGAATGGACACCTCAAGAATTCGTAAATTTGTAACCAAATGGCAAAAGCAGACTACATCATTTCATTAATCAAATCGCATTACAACAGCGAACCCGAAAGGTTCACTACTATTGCATTGCAGATTGCTGCCCACGAAGCCAAGTTGGGGCATACACTTGTTGCCAGCGAGATAAAAACCATCATAGACAAGGCAAAGGAAACCAAGCATAAAACCAAAGCTTTTGCCCCCGATTTTCAGGGATTGATATTGGAGAATGTACCTGCCGTCAATCTTGCAGATATTATTGCTTCGGAAGACATTAAATCCAAAATCAAGCGCATCATTTCAGAGTTTGTGCAACGGGACAAGCTCCGCAAGCACAATTTGGAAAACCGCAGGAAAATTTTACTGTCAGGCCCTCCGGGAACGGGAAAAACGCTGACGGCTTCCATCATTGCCAACGAACTGAACTTACCACTTTACACCATTTTAATGGACAAAATGGTAACAAAATTTATGGGCGAAACCAGTGCTAAATTGCGTCAGGTGTTTGATTTGATTGAGCAAAAACAGGGCGTTTATCTGTTTGATGAATTTGATGCCATTGGTGGCGAACGCAGCCGCGATAACGATGTGGGAGAAATGCGAAGGGTGTTAAACTCCTTTCTTCAATTCATTGAACGGGACAATTCCGACAGCCTTATCATTGCCATTACTAACAATAAACAACTTTTAGACCAAGCTCTTTTCCGTAGGTTTGACGATGTGATTTTATACCACCTGCCAAGTACTGACGAAAAACGAGATTTGCTGAAAAACAGGCTTGCCCGATTCAGTAAAAAAATAAAATTCGATGATTTATTACCAAATATAAACGGCTTGAGCCACGCTGAAATATCGCTTGCCTGCATTGATGCCATCAAAGAAACGGTCTTGAACGAAAAGCAGCAGATGAATAATGATTTAATCTTAAAAGCAATTAAAGACCGTAATGCAGCGTATCACAAATAGGTTTAAAGAATGGCATCATATAAACACATCTTCATATCAGGAAATGTAAGAAGCGAGAAGTATAAGACAAAGGGGGTTCCAGTTCCTCCCAAACCTCTACCGGTTCGTAATAGGGTATCTCATAGTCAAAAGCTTTTAAGTCAGTTTGATGAAATTTGGCAACAAAAAGAGCAACTGCAACAACAACGTAGTGCGCAGCAAATCGCCACGAGAGAAGGTACATATATTCAATTTACCAGTACTGCAGATCACGATTTGATTACAAGAAGTCTGGAAAGTATGCGAGGTAAAAAGTCTGAAAAATGGATAAGACTTTTGAATATTAAATCAGAATTGTCAGAAGAAAATCAAGTTGTATCCAAGGCTCTTGTTTATGTTCCAAATGGGAAAGAAGGACATTTCATTAAAAAAATTCAGGATTATCAAACCAAGAATTTTAGAGACACTGAAAATCCACTTAATGCAGATTTGGTAAATAGCATAGAAGATGTAAGCATAGCATTATTAGAGGGTTTATGGACTGATAATTTTCAACTTATTCCAACAAATACCGCCAAATGGTGCGAAGTGTGGCTGTATGTAAACACAAAAGACAATCGGGAAGGGGAACAAATTGTACAGTTCCTTGAAACACTTCAAGACATTGGCATTGAAGCCAAACAAAATAACAATCAAACACAAGTTATTGTATTTCCAGAAAGAGCTGTTTTGTTGGTAAATGCCAACCGTCAGCAGTTGGTTGAGTTGATGTTGCAAAGCGATTTGTTGGCAGAGTTCCGTGCCGGACAAGAACCCGCAGGATTTTGGGTAAACGAAAACAGTGTTGAACAACAAGCGTGGGTTGATGATTTGTTGAGCAGAATTGAGTTGATTGAAAGTAACATAAAAGTTTGTTTGTTGGATTCGGGTGTAAACAGTGGACATCAATTATTACAACCACTACTTGACAATGCAGATACACTTACCGTTGATAACGCTTGGGGAACAGATGACCATGAACCAAGAGCCGGACACGGAACACTAATGGCAGGTATTGCCGGTTACGGACAAATGGAACAAGTGCTTGTTTCTGCAAATACAGTTCCACTTACGCATAAACTTTGTTCAGTAAAAATTCTTCCGCGCCCCAATCAGGCACAAACACCAAGAGAATTGTGGGGCGATGTAACCGCACAAGGCATTGCAAGGGCTGAAATTCAAAACCCTTATATGTTGTTGGTTTATTGTATGTCTGTTACTTCAACCGATGATGTTAATATGGGCAGCCCTTCTTCTTGGTCAGGTGCAGTGGATAATTTGGCTTTTGGCGAAGGCGAAAACCAACGATTGATAATTGTTTCCGCAGGAAATATCCGCGATGAAGAATTGTGGCGAAATTATCCTAACTCTAATTTGGCATCATCTGTTCAAAATCCTGCACAAGCGTGGAATGCCCTTGTTACAGGAGCATATACCGAAAAAATTCAAGTAAATGAGCCGAATTTTCAAAATCATACACCTGTTGCCAATGAAGGACAACTTTCACCTTATAGTTCAACTTCATTAGTTTGGGAAAGAAAGTGGCCTATTAAACCCGATGTAGTTTTTGAAGGCGGAAATCTTTTGCGTGCACCCGACAATACCGTAACACCACACGAAAATTTGGAATTGTTGTCCACTTCAAAGTCGTTCAACATAAAACCATTTGACACCATAAATGCAACGAGTGCTGCTGCTGCACAAGCATCTTGGTTTGCTGCAAAGATTGCTTATGAGTATCCTAATGCTTGGGCAGAAACTATCAGGGGTTTGATGGTTCATTCAGCTAATTGGAATGCTGCAATGCTGGCTCAATCTCAGGTTCAACAAGGCAATCGAGCGAGTTTTAGAAATTTGTTGAGAACCTTTGGTTTTGGCGTTCCCGATTTAGACCGTGCATTATATAGTCAGGAAAGTGCTTTGACATACATAGCACAGGAAACCATTCAGCCTTTTAATTTCAAAGAAGGAAGCAGCACCCCTGAAACAAACGAAATTCATTTTTTCAAACTTCCGTGGGCAAGCGATTTGTTGCTGCAAATGAGCGAAACGCCCGTGAAACTAAAAATCACACTCTCCTATTTCATAGAACCCGGAGCAGGTGAAATTGGTTGGAAAGACAAATATCGCTATCAGTCACACGGGTTGCGTTTTGATGTCAATAATGTAGATGAAAGTGAAGCTGTTTTCAGAAAACGAATTAACATCGCAGCTAGAGAAGAAGATGAAGATTTCCAAGGAAATTCGGGTGCTGAACGTTGGAAAGTTGGAAAGGATAATCGGAGTAATGGTTCAATACATTCAGATTATATGGAAATGACAGCAGCAGAACTTTCTGAATGCAATCACATTGCGGTTTATCCTGTTATTGGTTGGTGGCGTGAACGCAAGCATTTGGGAAAAGTAGAAAATCAAACACGTTATTCGTTGATTATTTCGCTTGAGACTCCATCACAAGATGTTGAGCTATATACAACCGTTAAAAATATGATTGAAGTTCCTATTGAAATACAAACTTCATAGTGAAAATGCATGGCAAGCATCACAGAAAACGAAATAGAAGAAATTGCCCTTAGCTACCTGCAAGGTTTGGGCTATACCTATCAGTTGGGAACAGTCATTTCCCCTGATGGCGAGCACCCCGAAAGGCAATATACCGATGTGGTGCTTACTACCCGTCTGCGTGACGCTATTTATAAACTAAATCCAACAATTACACAAGATGCCAAAGAAGAGGCACTAAAAAAAGTATTGCGTACCGAAAGCCCAAACCAGTTAATTAATAACGAAAATTTTCATCGTTACTTAATCGATGGTGTTGATGTTGAAGTTCGCACCCCAAGCGGTATTCGTGGCGAAAAAGTATATATCGTTGATTTTACAAATCCTGAAAACAACGAGTTTTTGGCAGTCAATCAGTTTACCATCATTGAAGGCAGTCAGAACAAACGCCCCGATTTAATTCTATTTGTTAACGGTTTACCTTTGGTTGTGGTTGAATTAAAAAATGCTGTTGACGAAAACGCCAGTGTTAAATCGGCATACAACCAATTACAAACCTACAAACAAGCCATTCCTTCACTTTTTACCTATAACGAATTACTGATTGTAAGCGATGGTTGGGATGCGCTTTGCGGAACGATTACCAGCGATTACGGCAGGTTTATGACATGGAAAAATCCACCCTCATCCCCAACCCTTCTCCCAAAAGGAGAAGGGAGTAGCTATCGTGGAAACTTTGAGTATTCAGGATTGGTGAAGGAAGCACGAGAATTAAGACAGAAGCAAACAAAAGCAGAAGAAATATTTTGGCAGCTGGTACGAAATAGAAGGTTCAATAATTTAAAGTTTAGAAGGCAACATCAAATAGCAAATTACATCGCAGACTTTTATTGTGACGAATTAAAGCTTATTGTAGAATTTGATGGTGCTATTCATTGCAATGATGAACAAATAAAACACGATACAAAGAGAGATAAGTATTTGAAAAGTATTGGCTTTACTGTCATACGATTTAAGAACGAAGAAATACTGAATAAACCGGAGAATGTTCTGAATTCAATTTTGGATTTTGCTGATATCTCCTCTCCCTTTGGGAGAGGCGGGGGTGAGGGTGCTTTAGCTTTGGAAGTAATGTTTTTGGGAATGCTCAATAAAACAACGCTTTTAGACCTAATTTGCCAATTTATAGTTTTTGAAAAAAGCGACAGTAAAACACTAAAAAAAGTTGCAGCCTATCATCAATATTATGCAGTAAACAAAGCCGTTGAAAGTACAATAATTGCAAGTTCGAGCAACGGCGACCGCCGTGGTGGTGTAATTTGGCACACACAAGGAAGCGGTAAAAGTTTGAGTATGGTTTTTTATTCGGGTAAACTCATTATTGAGCCGAGAATGGAAAACCCAACATTGGTAATATTAACCGACCGCAACGACTTAGACGAGCAACTTCACGATACATTTACCAATTGTCAGCAATTGCTCCGTCAGGAACCACAAAAAGCCGAAGACAGACAGGATTTAAGAAAATTGCTTAAAGTAGCTTCGGGCGGTATTGTATTTACTACCATTCAAAAGTTTATGCCAATGACTACCGACATTTCCGATAAATCGGAACAAGTCGTGCAGAACGAAAATTCAAATACAGTTAGTGAACCAAGTGTTGAATACATTGGAGCAGATATTAAAGCTTTAAGCGAACGCAAAAATATTGTGGTTGTAGCAGACGAAGCACACCGCAGTCAATACGATTTTATTGATGGCTTTGCCAAACATTTGCGTGATGCCTTACCAAATGCAACATTTATAGGTTTTACAGGTACGCCCATTGAAACCACCGACCGAAACACACAAGCAGTTTTCGGAAACTATGTTGATATTTACGACATTCAACAGGCAGTAAACGATAAAGCAACTGTTCCAATATTTTATGAAAGTCGTTTGGCAAAAGTCCATTTTGAAGAAGATGAAAAAGTAACCATTGACGAACAGTTTGAAGAATTAACCGAAGGCGAAGAATTAAGCAATCGCCAACAAATGCGGGCAAAATGGACACGATTAGAAGCCATTGTTGGCAATCCAAACCGTATTCGAAAAATTGCCGAAGACTTGGTTTATCATTTTGAACAGCGTAACGCAGTTTTAGACGGTAAAGCTATGATTGTTTGTATGAGCCGCCGCATTTGCGTTGAGTTGTACGATGCTATTATCAAAATTCGCCCTTTGTGGCACTCTGACGATGACGACAAAGGAACGATAAAAGTAATAATGACAGGCAGCAGTAGCGATGCCTTGAATATGCAACCACACATCAGAAACAAACTAAAACGTAAAGCAATTGGCGACCGTCTGAAAAATCCAGTTGACAGTTTAAAATTGGTTATCGTACGTGATATGTGGCTTACAGGGTTTGACGCACCTTGTTTACACACGTTGTATGTTGACAAGCCAATGCGAGGACACAGTTTAATGCAAGCCATTGCAAGGGTAAACCGTGTATTTACCGAAGGCAAATCAGGTGGTTTGGTTGTTGACTATTTGGGAATTGCACAAGAACTGAAATCTGCATTAGCCGATTACACCGCAAGCGGTGGAGAAGGTAAACCAACTCTTGACCAAGAATTAGCCGTTGCAAAAATGTTGGAATTACACGAAGCTATTGATTATCAATTAAGACATTTTGATTGGCGGAAATTCTTTACACTTCCACCGGTTGAAAAATTGAAATTTATTCCAGTAATAGTTGATTATATTTTCAGTCAGGAAAACGGAGAACAAAGTTTTACCGACAATACCAAAAATCTATTAAAAGCTTTTGCTATTTCAGTTCCACACGATAAAGCAATGGCAATTCGTGATGATGTTGCATTGTTTCAAGCTATAAAAACGAGATTAGTAAAAATATCTGACAGGAACGAAAGCGGTAAAACGAATGACGAAATGGATACTGCAATCAAGCAAATCATTTCCGAAGCCATTACAGCCGATAATGTGATTGATATCTTCGATGCAGCAGGGTTGAAAAAACCTAATATTGAGATTTTAGACGAAAGATTTTTGCAAGAATTAAAAGACTTGCCACAAAAGAATTTAGCCGTTGAGTTATTGAAAAAATTACTCAAAGACGAAATCAAAAAACGGACTAAAATCAATTTGGTAGAAAGCAAGAAGTTTTCCGAAATGCTTGAAGATGCCATAAAACGCTATCACAACGGAATGATTGACACCGTAGAATTTTTAGAAAAAGTGTTGATACCATTTGCCGAGCAAATGAAAGAAGCCGACAAGCGTGGCGATAAGTTGGGATTAGATTATAGAGAATATGCGTTTTACACAGCATTAGAAGTAAACAATAGTGCTGTTTCAATTTTAGGAGACGAGATTTTAAAACATATTGCTCAAGAACTTTTAAAAACTGTTCGTAGTAGCACAACAATTGACTGGACTATTAAAGAAAGTGTTCAATCTGCATTAAGGCGTAATATTCGGAGAATTTTAAGATTACACGGTTATCCGCCCGACTTACAAGAAAAAGCAGTTGAAACAGTTATAACACAGGCAAAAATGCTTGCAGAAGATTTAGTAAATGGAAAAGACAATGAATAAAAATATTCTTTCATGTAGCCTATTATCAAAATAATTATAGTTTTGGAAAACGAACCATCTGTTTGTTTAGTCAGATTAATCAACCTGTGCTTAATCATATGTGTGTATTGAAGTCAATAAATGGGTAAAAATGTGGCAGCAGTTGTTAATCTGATGAAACTAAGCTTATTGTCTTGTAAAGTTCTGTTTTTGTATCTAATGCTGCAGTTTGTCAATAACAGACTCAACGCACAGAATTTCTCCTTTCTGGAAGTAGAAACGCTTTCGAATTTCGACCGTTCAACCTATGTTCAGCCGCAAATTAATTTGTATACCAGTGCTTTTAAAGGTGAAAAGCGTGTTGGAACCTACTTCTTTTCGCTGCTTAACGCACACTGGGGACAGGCATATGGTGGGGTAGTGGTAAAAGCCACTGACTGGCTTTCGGTTAGCGTCGGTGCCGGAATGGAAACGGATAAAAACCCATACAGGTTTAACCTGAGCCTCTTTGCTTCGAAAAATAAATGGAAGCTGATGCAAATCTATGAATATGGCGGATCCGGGTTTTGGTACAACATCATGCTTAACCATCAGTTCACCGAGAAGCAATATGTCGGAATAATCTTTAAGCGGTATTATGGTTTGGGGCTAAGTTACACCTATACACTCAACGTGGTTCCAATTTCTTTTTTAGGATCGGTAATGTATGATTATGAGGACAGTAACCGCAAATGTATGCTCACGATCCGCTACGTTCTATATCACTAAATATTAAGTATATGAAAATAAAAAGCCTGGTCCAGCAATCATTTCCCGTACTGATCGCCATGGCTTCATTTACCCTGATGATACTGGGTGCAATGGGCTACGCCGGGCAGAAGAAAGACCGTTGGGAAAAAGATGTAAAGTCCAGGATTTTTGAACAGTTGATGACCAAAAAAACAAGGCTTGAGAAGGCATTGTATTCACGCATCTATTACACCAAAAGTGTGGCTGCCTATGTCTCCCTGAAGCCAAACATCACTACCCTGGAGTATTATAACTTAGCCGATGAGCTAATTCAAAATGATTCTGTCATTTGCACCATGAGTTTATCGGAAAACTGTATTATTGGAGCGGTATTTCCCCTCAAAGGACATGAGGCTGCCATTGGATTAAACCTGCTCGAACACCCCGAAAGAAACGAAATTGTGCAGAAAACAATCCTTACCCGCGAGCCTTTCATAGCGGGTCCGGTGGAATTGGTTGAAGGCGGCGTGGCCTTTATCAGCTATACGCCCATTTTTGATAAAACAATCGATCAGGGTGGCGTTTTCTGGGGAGTAACCGACATCGTAATCTATAAAGACCGGCTACTTGAACAAGCCTCTCTTTCTGAAACAGAAAATGGTTTTTCGTTTGCATTGCGTGGCTTCAACGGCACAGGCAACACCGGCAAGGCATGGTGGGGTGATGACGACGTTTTTAACCAGAATCCCGTTACGGTATCTATTGACCTGCCTTACGGAACATGGGTGCTGGCCGCTGTACCTGTCATTGGCTGGCAATCTTACCTGAACCAGGATCAGGTGTTGTTCAGCTTGTTGATGAGCAGTGCCTTCATTATCAGTGTGCTCATCTGGCTGCTGAGCAGCTCGGTGTTGAAAATCAGGAGAAACAGCCAGGAACTCAAAGCGATTTTCTTGTCAATGGACAGCCTGATTGTGGAGTTTGATCAGGATGGCAGGTATGTCAAGGTGCCACCACTGAATACAAGTCTCTTGTATCGGCCCAAAGAAGAACTGCTGAACAAAACACTGTATGAGGTATTCCCGGAAGAAACTGCCAGGCAGTTTCACGAATCTATCTTGGAATGTTTACGCAGAAAGGAAAACAAAACAATGGAATACCCCCTGGAAATCAATGGTCAGGAGCGGTGGTTTTCTGCTACCATATCATGGAAATCTGATCAACGGGTAATTTTTCATGCACATGATGTGACCGAGCATAAAATGGCCATGGAGAAAATCCTTACTTCAGAGAAAAGGCTTCGTGAGCTGAATGCAACCAAAGATAAGTTCTTTTCCATCATTGCCCACGACTTGAAAAGCCCGTTTAACAGCATCCTGGGGCACAGCAACCTGCTGAACACAGATTATGAAGCCTACACAGAAGCTGAGCGCAGGAAAGCCATCGCTGAAATTGATGTTTCAGCGCGTAACGCCTATGAATTGCTCGAAAATCTATTGCTTTGGGCGATATCGCAAAGTGGAAAAATCAGCCTTGACAAGGAGTCATTTTCTTTTGCCGGACTTGTCGATGAAGCAATTCAACCTTATATGGAAGGAGCCAGGAAGAAACTGCTTGATGTCGTTGTTGATATCCCAGGTGACATCAAGGTTACTGCAGACAAGTTTACCATTCGCACGGTAGTGGCCAATTTGTTTAACAATGCCATTAAATTTACGCCTGAGCAGGGAAAAGTCCATATCAGGGCTGACAGAAAGGAAAGCCTTGTGCTGTTTGAAATAACCGACACTGGAATCGGGATAGCTGAGGAAATCATACCTAAGCTTTTCCGGATCGAGGAAAGCATTTCAACGAGGGGAACCGCAGGTGAAAAAGGTACAGGCCTGGGCTTGTTGCTATGTAAAGAATTTGTTACAAAACACGATGGTAAAATATGGGTGGAAAGTAAGTTGGGCAAGGGATCAACCTTCGGCTTTTCGCTACCAGTAAATGAAGATTAAACATCTCAATCACAGGGATGTAACAAAAAAACCGGACTGAAGGATCAATCCGGTTTTTTTTATCCCGATCACAGATTTAATCAGTGATTAAGGTCAGTTCAATTAACTATTCATCGAAATCAAAAACTCTTCATTCGACTGGGTAAAGCGCATCTTGTCTTTCAGGAACTCCATGGCTTCGAGTGGAGTCATATCCGCCAGGTGGTTGCGCAGGATCCACAGGCGTTGCAACATATCCTTGTCGAGCAACAGGTCTTCACGCCTCGTGCTTGACGCCACAATGTCGATGGCTGGCCAGATGCGCTTGTTCGATAACCTGCGGTCAAGCTGGAGTTCCATATTTCCGGTTCCTTTAAATTCTTCGAAAATTACTTCGTCCATCTTCGATCCGGTGTCGATCAGTGCAGTGGCTATGATGGTCAACGAACCACCGTGCTCAATTTTCCTGGCTGCGCCAAAGAAACGTTTTGGTTTCTGCAAAGCGTTGGCCTCAACACCTCCCGATAGTACTTTCCCTGATGCAGGGCTTACGGTATTGTAAGCGCGCGCAAGACGGGTAATTGAGTCGAGCAGGATGACCACATCGTGGCCGCATTCGGTGAGCCGCTTGGCTTTTTCGAGGACGATATTGGCAATTTTCACGTGCTTTTCAGCAGGTTCATCAAAGGTGGATGAAATCACTTCAGCGCGCACGCTTCTGGCCATGTCGGTCACTTCTTCAGGGCGTTCATCAATGAGCAAAATGATCAGGTAAACTTCAGGGTGATTGGCTGCGATGGCATTGGCTACCTCTTTCAATAACACTGTTTTACCTGTTTTTGGCTGGGCAACGATCAATCCACGCTGTCCTTTTCCAATGGGAGTAAACATATCCATCACCCTGGTCGACATGGTATTTTCTTTGTGTCCGGTGAGGTTGAACTTTTCTTCAGGGAAAAGCGGGGTGAGAAAATCAAATGGAATTCTGTCACGCACCTCTTCAGGTAAACGGCCATTGATAAGTTCAACCTTAATCAATGGGAAATATTTTTCGCCTTCTTTCGGTGGCCTGATGGTTCCCCTCACAGTGTCGCCGGTTTTCAAACCAAACAACTTGATCTGTGATTGAGAAACATAAATATCATCAGGTGAATTCAGGTAATTGTAATCCGATGAACGCAGGAATCCGTAGCCATCGGGCATGATTTCCAGCACGCCTTCGGCTATAACGATGCCTTCGAACTCAAAAGAATATTCTTCGCGTTTGCGCATCTTATTCGGGTTGTCCCTGAAGCCTTCCTTGTTCGATTCGCGCTGAATATCACTATTTCCTTCCCTGGCGGCATCACGGTTCACTTCCTGACCAGCATCCTTGTTTTGATCCCTTGGGCTTTCACGGATGAATTCCTTTTTGGGCTGTGGGGCAGCAGGAGCTGCTATTGGAATTGCTGGCTTTTCGTCCTGATCAATGTCAGTGTCACTGCCCGTATCGGCAAGTGAGGTAATAAACTCATCGTCCAATATGGTCAACTTACTGGGTGGTTCCGGTTTTTTGTGCTCGGGTTTGGTGTAGACCTTTTTGTGTAAGGGCTGTGCCGGCTTTGGCTGCTCAGGGTTCCTTGCTTCATTGGCAGGGGCTGGTTTCTTCTCGGCAACAGGCGATCCCTGCTCAGGATTTGAAGCCTTTGTTTCCGGGCCTTTCACAATTCGTGCACGCTTATTCTTTTGAAATTTCGGAGGCCTGCTTACTTCAGGTTTCTCATTTTTTTCAGGAATAAGGGCTTGTAGGTCAAGGATTTTGTAGATCAGATCCTGCTTGAGCAGTTTCTCCGCCTTGGGAACGCCAAGTTCTTTGGCAATCTCCCGAAGCTCACCTACGAGCATACTGTTTAGCTCAACGATGTCATGCATTGTAAATAATTTATTAGAACAACAATTCAGTTATGGTTTTGGTGGTAAAAAGATCGAAAACAGCAAAAATTTAGGTTAAAAGACCCGGAAAAAGATTGAAAAAATTGGGGTTTTCTTAAAAGTGGCACAAAGGTAAGGTTTTTTCATTCATAAGCGAAATATTTCATCCTTTTTTTGAGAATATCCTGGTTTATAGTGATTCCTCAGTGGTGAATTAACCGGTTTGTATAACGATTCTTTCTTTAAATCAATGGTATTGATCAGTAAATCAGAATATTGACATGAACTTGGTCCATTTTGATGAATTTGCTCTATTCTGACAAATGATAAAGCCATCAGGGACTTTTGTGTTAACCCAACCAACATATTTGGGCGTTTTGTATCTTTGTGCATTATTCAAGCAGATTATATATGATACAACGCATTCAGACTGTTTTTTTACTACTGGCAACCCTCTCGGCCGGCCTGCTTTTTGTATTCCCCATTGCCTGGTATTATGGGGAGTTCAATACCATTGAGTTTATGGTGTATCAGCTGATTGACACAGTCCCGGGAAGTCAACCGGTGTATAACAGCTTTTTTTTATTGCCGCTGATTGCGCTCACATTGATCAGTATGGGGTTGTCAGTCGCTGTAATGTTTTCCTACAAGTCGATGAATAAGCAGCTCCGGATGACAAAACTCAACATTTTTCTGACCATTGTGTTAATCGCTGCAATTTTCTTTTTCTATGCCGATCACATTGGCAAAACACTGAATGCGCTTCCGCAATACGAGTTTGGTATTTTCCTGCCACTCATCGTGCTTGTATTCCTGATTCTGGCACTAAGGGCGATCCAGCGCGACCTGAAACTGGTCAGGTCGGTCGATCGTTTGCGTTAAATACAAATACCATTTTTTAGTAGTTAAGGGATGGTGGACCCTTTCGTTCGATCTCCATTATTTCAAGGTTTTTGGGGCGGCCCTGATCGATTTCAAACTTCACCAGGGTGATTTTTGTATGCATTCCCTGTTTCCCACAGGCTCCCGGATTGATGTGCAACAGCTTCATACGCGGGTCTGGCACTACCTTAAGTATATGTGAATGCCCGCTGATAAACAAGCCGGGCTTTGCCACAAGCAGCTTTTCCCTGATGCCAGGAGCGTATCGCCCGGGATATCCGCCAATATGCACCATGAAAACGGAAAGACCCTCAATTTCAAACTGCAGCACTTCGGGAAACATCAGCCTGACTTTGTAATCATCGATATTTCCATGTACAGCCCTTATCGGTTTGAATGCGGATAGTACATCCGCTGTTTCTGTATTGCCGATGTCGCCGGCATGCCATATCTCGTCGCATGAGGCAAAAAAATCAAACACCCGTGGATGAACATAACCATGGGTGTCTGACAATAATCCAATTCTTTTCAATGCAAAGATTTATAATGTATACGATAATCCAACACTGATGACTTCCTTAAACTGGGTGCGTGGACCACTGTTGCCGTCTTTGTCCGTGATTTTGATGTCATCGTCATAAATCAGGTGTAAGGTGATATTGGCATTCAGCCAACTGTTTACCTTCATTGTTAAAAGGTTCTGCCAGTCAACATCGACGTTTTTGATGTTTTTCAGGTAATCGGTAAACAATTCCAGCTTCGAAGTGAAGTTTATGTTTTTTGCGAGGTCGACATTGAGTTTTGCTGTGAACTTACCCCCGAATTCAAACCGGCTACGCTTCCCATCTTTCAGCTTAAGGCCTGCGGTATCATATTTAGCGCCTTCCACGCCAAATGACCCGAGGTCAGCAAGGCGTTGATCGTTAACCATGGTAATCCTGGCCGTTGCAGGAGACAAATTCATTTCGAAATGCTTGCTGGCCGCCCAGTCGAGTCCCAATCCAAGTGTAATGTAGGCAGGAGCAAAGAATTTTGAAATAGGTGTTGAGGAGTCTTTTTTATAGTCAAACCCATCCGTAAACTGCGATTTGAATGAAAAAGAAAGGCTGTAAAACAGCCTGTCGGATGCTTTTACACCATACATTGAGTTCAATTCAATCTTGTCATCGGTTTTAATGGCTTTATTATCACCTAAAATACTGTATCCGAGACCTAGATCGATGTTGTTGTTCCACTTGGCTTTGTTCCTGGCATAATTGGTCTGATAAATAATACGGCCTGAGGTGTTCAGCGCATTTTCGCCGCCTGCTGCCCAGTTCGAGAGATGACTTTGTGAAAAGTTTAGTGTTGCAGTTCCAGATCTGGTCCAGTTTTTGACCGGAGCCTCTTCCTGTGAAAACACACTTAGTGTAAAGAGCAGCAATAGCCCTGTGATGTGTAATTGTTTTTTCATCGTGTTGGTTGTTTATGTTTAAATTCCATTTTCCTGACGGTTTGGGATGTAGTTTCCTTTTGATTCGTCATTTAGCATAAAACTAATATCCAATTTATTATCACACCTGACGCGCTGATCGTCTTTCAAGCCAGGCGTCCAGTGAATCGACTGAATAATCCGTATGGCTTCCTGGTCGCAACCTCCGCCAAGTGATTGTATCACATGAATATTCGACACATGTCCATCAGTTTCAACTACAAATCCAATGGTAACCGTTCCACTGAGGTTCAACCTGAAAGCGGCCTCCGGATACCTTAATTGCTTCTGTATATAATTGTTGACCTGCATCTTACCTCCTGCAATTATGGGCGCAGGAGCAACATCCAGTGAAGCAAAATTAACAATTCGGTAACTTGTATCCGCATCAGTGTCGAATTGTACAATTGGTTTGCCGGCTTCCTGCTTAAGTTTTTTTTGGTATTGTCTGATATTGAATTTGATTTCGAAAGAATGTGGGGCAGAAACAACTGTGCCATTGCTGATTGCAGGTCGCCAAACGATCAGGCGAATCAGTCGCAGGGCTTCCCTGTCCAATGCTGGGCTAAGCCCTTTAGCAATTTGGAAATGGTGGGCATTTCCATCTTTATCGACGGTGAAACTTATCTCTACAGTTCCCTGTATATTTGAAGTTAATTCCTCTTCAGGATAAACCATCTCATCGATCAGAAATGACCTTACTAGGCCAATGTCGCTCCGGCTCGTAGGTGCTACAAATGACTGTCCGAAACTGTAAATCGAAAAAACACCAAGAAAAACCAGAACAGAGATCAGTTTTTTCATGACTGTCAGCTTGTTGATAATGGTGACCAAATTACGAATTATTGGCATCTTACTCAATAGCTGCTGCTTCAAATTCAAGAATTATTTGCCGGTTGGACTTTATTGGAAAGGGAGCTTGTTTAAACGTGTTTGAGTTGCTGAAAAATGGGCTAAAAGCCTTAATTTTGTGCACTTGCAATTCGAAAATAACACGCAAATGACCATGGAAACCCCATCACAGCATCAGGATGTCATCTTTGGCATCAGACCTGTTATCGAAGCCTTTGAAGCCGGCAAACAGGTTGATAAGCTATTGATATTAAGTACTTCTGGCTCAACTTTAACAGGTGAATTGTTGCGCCTTGCCAAACTATATGCTGTGCCGGTGCAGAAGGTTCCCATGGAAAAACTCAACCGGATAACGCGCAAAAACCACCAGGGAGTCATCGCGTTTATTTCTCCAATCACTTATGGTTCCCTCGAACAGCTTATTCCGACCTTGTATGAAGAGGGGAGGAGCCCGTTTATCCTGGTGCTCGACCGGGTTACGGATGTCAGGAATTTTGGTGCACTCGCCCGCACAGCCGAAGCTGCAGGAGTCGATGCCATACTGATTCCTAGCCGTGGGTCTGTAAGTGTTAGTGGCGATGCGGTAAAAACATCGGCAGGAGCACTGCATCGCATTCCGGTTTGCCGCGAAGACAACCTCAAGATTGCACTTGAATTTCTGAAAATGAGCGGGTTGAAGATCGCGGCGATTTCAGAAAAATCGACTGAAACATTGTGGCAGGCAAACCTGAAAGGGCCCATTGCCTTGATTCTGGGTTCGGAAGAAGATGGTATTTCGCCTGAATACCTGAAAAAAGCGGATGTACACCTGTCGATACCGATGATCGGCAAGGTTGCTTCGCTCAATGTGTCGGTGGCAGCTGGCATTGCCCTTTATGAAGTGGTGCGGCAAAGGGAATAAAAAAACCTGTCCGGCCAAAGCCAGACAGGTTTCCAAACCTTTACAAATGCGGTATTGACTACCTGCGTGCTTCTTTGATGCGTGCTTTCTTTCCGCGAAGACCCCTGAGATAGAAAATCCTGGCCCTTCTTACAGCACCTTTTTTATTCACTTCGATTTCATCGATAAAAGGAGAAGAAATCGGGAAAATTCTTTCAACGCCAACGTTATTGGAAATCTTTCTGATGGTGAAAGTAGCTTTCGGTCCATCACCAACGCGCTGTAATACAACACCTTGAAATTTCTGCAGACGTTCTTTGTTTCCTTCAATAATCTTATAGGTAACGGTAATGGTATCACCGGCTTTGAATTCAGGAAATTCTTTCACAGCAACCTGATCTTCCACAAACTGAATTATAGCGTTCTGGCTCATTGTTAGATAATTATTAGGCTAAGTACAAAAATCAAAAACGAGTGCAAATATACAGTTTTATTTTGATTTAAGCATTATTCTTTACTTTTTTTCTCAATATCTTTCAGTAATTCAGGGCGGCGTTGCTTTGTGCGCTCAATGGCCTGCTGCAGTTTCCATGCCGATATCTTCTGATCGTCGCCGCAAAGGAGGATGTCGGGCACTTCCCAGCCCTTATAATTTTTCGGCCTTGTATACACCGGCGGCGAAACCAAACCGTCCTGAAATGAATCGGATAGGGCTGAAGTTTCATCACTTAGCACCCCCGGAATCAAACGGACGATGCTGTCGGTGAGCACTGCCGCAGCCAGCTCGCCACCCGAAAGTACGTAATCGCCAATGGATATTTCGAGTGTGATCAGGTGCTCCCGAATCCTCTCGTCGATGCCTTTGTAGTGACCGCAAAGCATGATGATGTTGCTGAACAATGAAATGCGGTTGCTGATCGATTGATTCAGTTGTTGCCCGTCGGGACTCAGGTATATCACCTCATCATAGGCTCTTTCACCCTTAAGGACCTGGATACAGCGGTCGATGGGCTCGATCATCATCACCATGCCTGCACCACCAGAAAAAGCATAATCGTCGATACGTTTATGTTTATCAAGGGCGTAATCACGTAAGTTGTGGATATGAATTCCGACAAGCTGTTTGTTGATTGCACGTTTCACAATGGAGGCGGTAAAAGGGCCGTCGAACATTTCGGGAAATATGGTGATGATGTCAATTCTCATGATTCAATCCAGGTTGTTTTAGTGTTCATAAATTCTTTCATGCCTATGCTGTGAAGTTCCCTGCCAAAGCCCGACTTTTTTACTCCGCCGAAGGGCAGCCTGGGGTCCGATTTTGTCATGCTGTTCACAAAAACAGCCCCTGCCTGAGCCCTGGATGCAACTTCTTCTGCCAAAGCCTCATCGCTTGTCCAGATGCTTGCTCCAAGGCCATATGCGGTGTCATTCATGCGCATGATCGCTTCCTCCTTGCTGCGAAATGGAATAATGATGGCTACCGGACCAAAGGTTTCTTCATCATACACCGGCATCCCTTTCTCAACATTTGTCAGCAAGGTAGGCAGATAAATTTCGCGGTTGCCGCTGCTGCGTATGCCTCCGCAAATCAGTTTGGCCCCCATCCGTATTGATTCATTCACCTGATGCTCAATTTGATCTGTAAGGTCAGGACGCGCCAATGGCCCGATTTCGGTTTGCGGGTCCATGGGGTCTCCAGGCCTGAGTTGTTCAAATTTCTCCAGTTGAAGTGCAATGAAAGCATCAATGATATCTTCATGGACGATAAACCGTTTTGCGGCAATGCACACCTGCCCTGCATTCAACAAGCGCGAGCGTGTGGCGGCAACGCAACTCGTTTCAATGTCAGCATCCGGGAATACAACAAAGGGATCTGAACCTCCAAGCTCAAGCATACACTTTTTTATGTGTTTACCGGCCAGGGAAGCCACGGCACTGCCGGCCTTTGCGCTACCCGTCAGGGTGACACCAGTTACAAAAGGACTTGCAATAACTATTTCTGAATCAAGATGATCGATCACAATCGTTGTAAAAATCCCGGGAGCAAAACCTGCCTCAATAAACAACTGTTCAAGGGCAAGACCACAGCCAGTGACGTTTGGGGCATGCTTCAGCAGCGCCACATTCCCGGCCATGATATTCGGAACGGCAAAGCGCAACACCTGCCAAAAGGGAAAATTCCAGGGCATGATGGCAAAAATAACGCCTGTAGGCTCAAAACTAACCTGGGAAAGCTTTGCTTCTGTTTTGACCACAATGGGGGCCAAATCAAAGTTAGCCGGATCAGCATGATGCCTGCATAACCAGATGCACTTTTCAATTTCACTGACGGACTCCCGGATCGGCTTTCCCATCTCGTTGGTAATCAGTTCGGCAAGGAATCGCTTCTTTGCATCCATAACCCCTGCTAAGCTGGCGAAAAGCTGTGTTTTAACCGTAAGCGAACTATTTCGCCAGTTGATAAAAGCCTGATGACTCTTGCGTATGGCAAGAGATATGCTGACGGGGCTGAGCTCAGGGTAGGAGCCCAATTGCTCCCCGGTAAATGGATTTCGACTGATCATGGTGTCAGGTGCCTAATGATTCTGCAAAATAACTAAATCATTTCAATATTGCTGGGCCATCACCAACAATTTGGCTACTTTTACCCATCAAATGTTGGCTTATGAAACTTGGCTTTATTCGGATTTTTAGCGGGTTAATTGTATACATTTTATTTGTGCAGGGATCTATTGCACAATCATCTACTTACCCGATCCCGCTTGAGTTGCGCAAGGCTCTCTCGAACCATACCAGGACGAATTTTGGTGTTCCGGGAATAAACTATTGGCAAAACAGTGCTGACTATGTCATCAATGCAAGCCTGACACCCGAAAAAGCGCTGCTCAGCGGCAAGGCGGTGATCACCTATTATAACAACAGTCCAGATACCCTGCGCAAACTTGTGTTTAACCTGTATCAGGATATTTTCCGAAAAGGGAACAGCCGCGATTGGGATATTGGACCTGAAGATATTCATGAGGGAACAAAAATTGTTTCTCTGAAAATAAAGGACTCAGCAGAAGAGCTTGCAGGCAGCAAACGTGTTAATCGCCAGGGAACCAGGCTGATCATCCAGGATATGCTTATTATGCCTGGTAGTAAAAAAGTGCTGGAAGTCGCATGGGAAGTTAAATTGCCTGAGCACAGAACCATCAGAATGGGAAAATACAATGACTCATCGTTATTTGTCGCGTACTGGTATCCACAGATCGCCGTATATGATGACTTTGACGGCTGGGATATGATTTCATATAATGGAAGTGTAGAGTTTTACAACAATTTTGGGAATTTTCAGGTGACACTAAGCTTACCGGACAACTTTATGGTTTGGGCCACGGGAGAACTTTCCAATCCGGAAGAGGTTTATCCAAAACGCATTTTAAATCGATACGAAGCAGCAAAAACCTCAACTGAAGTTGTGAAAATAGTTCAGTCGTCGGACCTTGACCTGATGAGCGGCACAAAAGGCAAAAAAACCAAAAAGTGGGTCTTTCATGCTGAAAATGTACCGGATTTCAGCTTTGGAGCAGGCATAGGGTTTTTATGGGATGGCAGTAGCCTGCTGGTCGATTCAACAGCAAACAGGCAGGTTTTTATTGATGCGGCCTATCCCTCGAAGGCCTTGAATTTTGATCAGGTTGCGCAATACGCCCGCACAAGTATCGCCTTTATGTCGGGAACAATGCCAGGCATTGCGTTTCCTTACCCCAAAATGACAGTGTTTTGCAATGGGAAAACGAATGGCGGCATGGAAACTCCCATGATGGCCAACAACAGTGCTCCGGCCGATGCGGCTAACAGCTTTGGCCTTACTTTCCATGAAATAGCCCACAGTTACTTTCCGTTTTATATGGGAACAAACGAAAAAAAATATGCATGGATGGATGAAGGATGGGCGAGCTTATGGCCGCATACCCTTGTCGACAGCCTATATCCCGAATACCAATACTTCAGAAATGCGGTCAGCTATTTCGAGCAGATTGCCGGTAAGGAAATGGATATCCCACCTATGGTGCCTACCCATTTGACTGCTACAAATTATGCCTCGATGCGGAATGCAGCGTATGTGCGACCCGCGCTTGCTATGTATTTTCTTGAGAAAACAATTGGCACAGAAATCTTTACATTGGCTTTACAGGAATACATCCACCGATGGAATGGCAAGCACCCATTACCCATCGACTTTTTCCGTACCATTGAGCAAGTTGCGGGTATTGACCTATATTGGTACTTTGGTCCCTGGTTCTATGGACCCGCTTATCCCGACCAGGCGATCAGGAAAATCACGAATGACCGTAAAGTGGTTATAGAAAATCCAGGGGGATTGCCGCTTCCGATTGAACTCAAGGTTGTTTTTTCTGATGGAAGCAACACCAGCATCAAGCTGTCAGCCATGGTATGGAATATGCATAAAGAGGCTGCAATTGTTGACGTTCCGGGTACTGTGCCTATCCGTTCGGTTAGCCTCGGCAGCAAAGACATCCCTGATGTGGACCGAAAAAACAACGAAATCTTGCGGATTGATCAGCATTGAACAAATTAGCTTGTAACTTTGTATTTATTCAAATTAATATTACGCTTATGAGAGGTTTATCCCTTCTGACCCTGGTTCTGATGAGTCAAATGCTTTTTGCACAAATTGCACCTGATACCTATTATGTGCAATTCAGCGATAAGAATAACTCGCCTTTTTCCATTGATAACCCGTCTGCATTCCTTTCGCAAAGGGCAATAGAACGCAGACAAAAACAACAGATTACCATCATTCAAAATGATATCCCTGTGAATCCGCAATACCTGACCGGTGTTATTGAGACAGGAGCCGACCTTTTATATGCTACGAAATGGTTGAACGGTGTCACGATAACAACAACAAGCCAGGATGTGCTTGACGCGATAAATGCATTGCCCTATGTAGTTTCCATACGCGCTTTGACTGATCAGCCATTGAAGCAACAAATCAAGGAAAAAGCTTATTTTCAGCAGGAATCCTATGGCCCTTTGAGTGTGCCATCAACAAAATCCGTTGAAGCATTGAATGCTTATGATTATGGGTCAGGTTACACCCAAATAAATCAAATTAACGGGATCCCCTTGCATAATATGGGATTCAGGGGAGAAGGAATGGTTGTTGCTATTCTTGATGGCGGTTTTATTGAAGTGCCTACACACCAGGCATTTGACAGCTTATGGATAAACAGCCAGATTCTTGGTCACAAGGATTTTGTTCATCCAGGTGGAGATGTTTTCACCGAAAGCTATCATGGCACGGCAGTGCTAAGCACCATTGGATCCAATGTTGCCGGACAGCTTGTGGGGACAGCGCCAAAAGCATCTTTCTGGCTGCTCAGATCAGAATATGTGCTGGCTGAAAACCTGATTGAAGAGTATAATTGGGTTTCTGCTGCAGAATTTGCCGATAGCGTAGGCGCTGATGTGATAAACTCTTCGCTTGGCTATATCACCTTCGATATGCCTGAATGGGACCATACCTATGAAGATATGAACGGTAACACCTGCATTGTGACCATCGGTGCTGACCTGGCTGCTTCGAAAGGAATCCTCGTTGTGAACAGTGCCGGAAACTCAGGTTCTGATGTCAGTTATCCCTACATTGGCGCACCGGCAGACGGTGTAAACGTATTTTCGATTGGCGCTGTGGATGGGGGCGGAAACAGGGCTTCGTTCAGTTCGATCGGGCCTACTTTTGATGGAAGAATAAAGCCTGATGTAATGGCCATGGGCCAGGGAACCGCTGTTGCCACCTCTGGCGATTCGTTTTCAAATGGGAGTGGGACCTCTTTCTCTTCGCCTGTAACAGCCGGTATGTCAACATGTCTGTGGCAGGCTAACCCCACATTCACAAACCTGCAGATTAAAGAAGCCATCAAACAAAGTGGCAATTACGCATCTGCACCTGATGCCTATTATGGCTATGGAATTCCTGATTATGTGCTTGCTAATTCACTGCTTACAGTGATCGACCAGCCTTCCTCGGGACAGGCAAACCTGGTTCAGGTTTACCCGAATCCCGTAAATGAAACTACCCAGATCAACATCAAAGCAGGTGCTGAAACCCTGAGGCTACTCGATATCAATGGCAGGCTGCTCAACACTTTCAGCGTTGAAGCTACAATGTCAGCTTTAGCAATGAAAGCAATCAATGGCCTGAAACCTGGCGTTTATTTTATCCAGGTGATGATGGGAGCGCAAACCCAGACAAGAAAACTGATTAAACTCTAACCGCAACCCGGTAGAACGGTCACTAATTGGAAAAATAAAAGCCGTTTAACCTGCAGGGTTAAACGGCTTTTATTATTCGGTGATTCTTGTCAGTCGATGAATCCATTTTTGATGGCATATCGGATCAAGCCCGCGATATTTGACACATCAAGCTTTTTCATCAAATTGGTGCGGTGTGTATCAACAGTGCGATGACTGATAAACAGCTTATCACCAATTTCTTTGTTCGACAATCCTTCCGCGATCAGCTTCAGGATTTCAATTTCCCTTTCTGTCAACACGGCTTTTTTATCGTCCATAGAACCGGGCATACCGGGGGTGATTCCATGTGAAATTAAGTTCATGGTCAATTCAGAAGAGAAATACTTTCCTCCCTGATGAACCCTTTTTATGGCCTGCAGGAGTTCATCCTTGTCGGAATTTTTCAAAATAAAACCGCTGGCGCCAATATCGGTGAGTTTCTTTACCATTGCTTTTTCGTCGTGCATGGTGAGCATGATGATTTTAATGTCGGGATAGGTTGATTTTACCTGCTGCGTTGCTTCAATGCCATTCATTATTGGCATGTCGATATCCATCAAAACAATGTCAGGCTTGATAAATCCCAGCTGCCTGAGCAGGTCGGCACCATTGTTTGCTGTTGAGATGACCTTGATATCAGTTTGCTGCTCCAGGATTGACCTTAACCCGTCGAGGATCAGCTGATGATCATCAGTTATTACTACTTTTATCATATTTATTCTATTGGAATCCTGATTGTAGCCAATGTTCCGCTATCTGGGCTGGGCTCCAGATTAAATTCACCGTGTATTGTTTCAACCCTGCTCGATATATTCATTAAACCGATGCCATTGCTTTTCAGATTTGAAAATTCAAAGCCTTTACCATTATCTTCAACAAGCAGCACAAGGATTTTTCCGTTTTTAAACAACTGAACATTCACATGGCTGGCACCTGAATGTTTGATGATATTATGGATAAGTTCCTGACAAATCCGGTAAACGCCAACCTCCACATTTTCTTTGAGCCGCTTATCCAGACCAAAATGCTCAAACTGATGCGAAATCGGGGAGTGGAGAAATGATTTTTCCAACATATCGGTGATGGCAGGTATCAATCCCTCTTCCTGGAGCATGCGCGGCATCATCTGATGCGATATGGTGCGAACCTCCGTACAGGCGCTGTCTACGATATCAATAATTTTGCTGTATCGTTCACCATGTGCGGGTTCAATTTCTTTCAACTCATTACCAAGCGCTACCATGGCTAGTTTCACACCCGATAAGGTTTGCCCGACTCCATCGTGCAAATCTTTAGCAATGCGCTTGCGTTCTTTTTCCTGGGTTTCTACAATAGCAGCAAGGTGTTTTTCTTTTTGATTAAGGAGTTGCTTATTGAACAGCGCAAATTGTTTGTGCTTATACCTGAAATATAAATAAATGATGATAAGGCTGGCGCTGATAATCAGACTGATTAGTGCCGCAAGCTCTGCCTTGTGTTGTTTGATTTCGATTTGTTTGATGAATTGCTCCTGTGTTAGCAACCTGATTTCGTTTTCTTTAAGCTCTAAGCCATACTTTGCCTCTGCCTCAGCCAGGCGTTCAGCTGTGGATTGGTTATACACAGTGTCCTGCAGTGTTTTGAATTTACTCAGCGCATTGAAAGCTGCCTGGTAGTCCTTTTGCTTTTCGTAAAGTTGGGTCAGGCCGGCATAGACATGGATTAAATGCTGGGGTGAATCCAATTCCTCTGCAATTGTCTTCGACAGACCAAAATAGTACAAGGAACTATCAAACTTATTCATATACATATAGGTGGCAGCAACATTCAACAGGGAGTAGGTCATGCCAAACCTGTCCTGGGAAATGCTGTCGATATGAAGTGTCTGTTTAAAACTCGACAAAGCCTTCACCTGGTCTCCCATCGTGGCATAAATCTCTCCGAGGTTATTCAATACAATGGCCTGCGCATCAATGATGTTGAATTCCTCCGCTTTTTGAAGGGCTTTGTTGTAATAGGAAATCGCGTCAGGTAAATTTTCCTTGGCTTCATAAATTGTACCGATATTGTTAAAGGTCATTACAATGCCTCTGTCATAACCAAGCTCCTGCACCAATGCATTTGATTTTAAATAATATTCAAGCGCCTTGTCGAACTCCTGCATGGTTTTGTAAATAATTCCGATGTCATTATAATTCGAAGCCATGTCTGGTTTCGAGCCAAGCTTTTCGTTGATTGAAAGCGACAGGTAATGTTTTTCCAGGGCTTCAGGATATTCAGCCTTGTTTTTGTGTAAAACTCCAGCCAGGCTGAATGATTTAGCCAATAAACGGTCGTTTTTAACCCCCTGAGAAATCGATATAGCACGTTCGATGTAGTTCTGACAACGTATAGGCTGCTCACGGTAATGTTGCTGAACAAAATTAAGCAGCATGCTCACCTGTACCGTATCGGGTTTGCCAACGAGACTTGAAACAAGGGTATCGCTTATTTCAACAATACCAAAGGAGCAGGGGGCAATCATGACGAAAGCCCAAAGCGCGATCCACCGGAATGTCAAAAAAAATGGTTTCGTCATGATGTTGTATTTCACTCCAAAGATATTCAAAAATAGTATGGGTATAAAGCCACTTAAAAAGAAGCAAATTTATCGATAACCACAGCCATAGTTACAAATGTAATGTATGTTACACACGTAATGTGTAAAATATTATAACATTGAAATATAGTATATTATGAAATATATTACAGATCTAACATCATTGGTTACATTCATAAATGTGTTATGATAGTACAAATTTAATAAAAATATAACAACTATGTTTTAAAAGATTGATAATCAATATTTATGATAGAGATATATGCACTAATAGTTTAATTATTAGTTGTGTTTGTGCTAAATTATTCATCATGATACAATATTCTATATATAATTCAATATCAATATTATAACATATAATATATAAAGCAATAGACCAATAGACTAATTGAACCCACAAAAGTTACATATGTAACTTATAAATAGTTATGTATGTAATCTTAAAATTGTTACTTTTGTAGTCAAATCATATTGATTGTGAAGGACAGAATTGCCAAGATACTTCAGATAAAAAATCTGACTGCTACCCGATTCGCAGAAGAACTGGATATTCAGCGATCAGGAATATCGCACATCTTGTCGGGCAGAAATAATCCGAGCCTCGACCTGATCATGAAAATCAAGGAAACCTATCCGGAGTTCAGCCTCGACTGGCTTATTATGGGGAAAGGCCCGATGACAGACGTTTCGGGACAGAAAGCATCAAAGCCTGGATTAACCCCCGATTTATTTGATCAAATGCCCGAGAAGGCGCCAGAAACGGATCAATCGGTCGAACCCAATGTACAAGCAGGAGGTAGGCATAAGGAAATATCCACTGTAGTGCTTACTGATGAGGCAATTAAAAGCAAAACCCTGACTGAAGATTCAGACAGGGTTAAACATCAACAGCATGTTGAAAGAATAGTTTTCTTCTATACAGACAATACGTTTAAGGTATATCGAAACGAGGCGCCTTAGAAACGCTCCTGCTGGTTGAAGAAGAAATTTGTCTCGATAATGGCATTCTCATCGCTGTCAGAGCCGTGAACCGCATTGGCTTCAATTGATTTCCCATACATCTTTCTGATGGAGCCTTCGGCAGCGTCAGCTGGGTTTGTGGCGCCGATAAACGACCTGTAAGCCTCAACAGCATTGTCTTTTTCAAGGATCATGGCCACAACAGGACCAGCGCTCATCGATTCAACAAGACTTGGGTAAAAGGGTCTTTCTTTGTGTACAGCGTAGAACTTTTCTGCCTGACACTTGGTTAATCTGGTCAATTTTAAGGCCTTAACTTTAAAACCGCCTTCGGTTATTTTGGCAATAATTGCACCTGTGTATTGGTCAGCTACAGCGCCGGGCTTGATCATGGTAAAGGTTATTTTTCCGCTCATATTGTATATTTTTTGCAAAAGTAATCAATCGCTTAATAACCAATGTTTAATATATGTTAAGTTTTATATACAAACGGTCTGCAAGCTGAAAATCAGTCAAATACAGAAATTGAAGGCTGACTCTTCTGTGCTAGGATTTGCCAATGGGTTTGTGCAATCAGGGCTGCAATTCATCCTTCAACTGTTAATAATGTTTAAAAGGGCAATAAGTCCGTTTTATTGCAGGTATTGAAGCCTGAATGGATACTGTCAGCAAGGCTTGTAAACCCATAAATCATTAACTTTGCCGATATTTCTATTGTCATCTACATGCAAAACTCACTCATCGACCATTTTTCGTCAATCATTGGTGAAAAATCCAGGATTGTTATCACTTCACACACAAACCCGGATGGTGATGCCATTGGGTCGTCACTGGCTTTTATGTGGTTGCTTCGTAACTTTGGACATGATGTTGCTGTAGTAATTCCGAATATGTATCCCGGATTCTTATCCTGGATGCCTGGTATTGAAGATATTATCATTTATGAAAAGTCATCCAAGACTGCAAGGAAATGTTTGAATGAAGCGGCTTTCATATTCTGCCTGGATTATAACACCATCAAACGATCCGGTGTTTTAGGCGACATCCTTCCGGCAACGGCTGCAAAGAAAATACTGATCGACCACCATCCTGAACCCGAATTGGATGATTTTGATTTTGCCTTATCAATTGTTGACATTTCAAGCACTTCCGAATTGATCTTTCATTTACTGAAGGAAACCGGCCTTACACAATACATTGATGAACAGATTGCTGCCTGTCTGTATGTGGGTATCATGACCGATACCGGCTCATTCAGCCATGCCATTAAATTCCCCGAAACCTTCCGGGCCACTGCGAGCTTAATAGAAGCTGGAATTGATGCTGAGCGGATTCACCGCCTTGTTTACGATACTTTTTCTGAAAACAGGCTGAAGCTCCTTGGCTATGCCATCAGCCAGTGCATGATTGTATTTGAAGAGTATCGTACTGCCATTATTTACTTAAGTAAGAAAGACCTAAAAGCATTTGATTTTCAGATTGGTGACACAGAAGGCATTGTTAACTTTCCATTGTCAATGGCCAAAATAAATATGGCTGTGCTGATTACTGAGAAAAAGGATCAGGTCAGGCTATCGTTTCGTTCAAAAGGTAATTTCTCTGTGAACGACTTTGCACGTAGGCACTTTGAGGGAGGTGGACATTACAACGCCGCAGGCGGCAACTCGTGTTTAAGCCTGAGCGAAACGATTGAAAAGCTTAGGGAATTGCTTCCCGGGATTAAGGAGGAAATCGACTATCTGTATGAATAGCCTTGCCAGATATCACTTGCCCAACACACGGATATTGTTCATGTTACTCATCCTGTTTACTTTAGGGTGCAGCAATGATCCCGAAGCGAAGCAACCTACTGAAAAGCAGATCACAGATCAGGAAATCAGGGAACCCATGGAAAAGGTAAACCGTTACCTTGTACGGAAAGAGGAGGACGATATCCAGGACCTTGTGAAGCGCTATGGATGGGAGATGCAAAAAAGTGCAACCGGCCTTCGCTATATGGTGTATAAAAAAGGCATGGGACAAGCGGTTAAGGAAGGTAACCTGGTTTCGTTGGCATATGAAGTAAAGCTGTTGGATGGAAGCACCATTTATGCCTCTTCATCGCTGGGATTAAAGCAGTTCAGGGTTGGAAAAGGCGGGGTTGAAGCTGGCCTCGAAGAAGGAATTTTATTGCTGAATGAGGGCGACAGGGCTAAATTTATTATACCTTCGCACCTCGCTTTTGGCTTGCTTGGCGATGGAAATAAAATACCTCCCAGGACAAGTTTGGTGTATGATATTGAGGTTGTTAGAGTTAATTAAGTTAAATTTTTCAGATGAAAACGCGTAGTTTATTCAGTGTAATTGTAGTCCTAACCTTCTTACTCGGCATGTCTTCATGCGGCCCGGAGGAACTCAGGGGGTATAAAAAAACAGACAGTGGCTTGTATTATCAGTTTCATGTTAACAACAAAGACTCAGCCAAACCGGCGCTCAATGATATTCTTACGGTCGAAATGACCTATTCGGTGAACGATACCGTATTGTTTAACAGCAAAGGCCTCAATCGTCCAATGCAGTTTCCGCTGATGTTGCCTGTTTTTAAGGGCGACTTTTACGAGGGCATTGCCATGATGCACAAAGGTGATTCGGCCAGTTTTAAATGTGCTGCCGACTCTGTAATTCTTAAGATTTTGAAAGCGAAAAAATTGCCTTCATTTGTGAAACATGGTGATCTGATGCTCGTGAATGTGAAATTGAAAAATTTCTACACCCAGGAACAATTTAACCTTGAGAAAAAGAAGTTTCTTGAACAGATGAAGGCCAGGGGAAATGCGCTCTTTTCGACCTACCTCGAAAAAAACAAGGTGACCGAAAAGCCTGAACCATCAGGATTAATCATCCAGGAACTCAGGGCTGGGAAAGGGAAAATCCCGGTTAAAGGACAAAAAGTCAGGATTGACTATCTGGGCACATTCACTGATGGAACCAAGTTTGACTCCTCTTACGATCGCGGGAAACATTATGAATTTGTTATTGGGAACAACGAGGTTATTCCGGGACTGGACGAAGGAGTACAGAAAATGAAAACGGGGAGTAAGGTTCGCCTCATTATCCCTGATGAGCTGGCTTACGGTCCACGCAATGTTGGTGAAATTCCCCCGCATACTCCGATTATATATGAAATAGAACTCTTAGAAATTTTAAATTAATTTTATGAAAATCAATCAGTTATTATTTTTTAGCTTATTCATAGCTACTGTGTTTGCAGTCAGTTCATGCAGCAATTCGCCTTATCCGGGATTCAAGAAGACTGAAAACGGGGTTTATGCCAAATTTTACCAGAAATCCAAGGATGGCAAAAAACCTGTTGAGACTGACATCATTACTGTGAAAATGGATTATCGCCTCACAGACACCGTCTTATTTTCAAGCAAGGATATGCCGGAAGCATTGGTATTCCCAATGATTGCGCCCACTTTTACCGGCGATGTTTATGCTGGTTTAGGCTTAATGAGTGTTGATGACTCTGTAACATTTGTATTTCCTGCCGATTCGTTTTTCCTGAAAACAGCTGGTATGCCTCAGCTTCCTGAGTATGTCACCGCTGGTTCACCCATGTATTTTGACATTAAGTTGCTTAAGGTTCAAACCCAGGCTGAAGTTGAAGCTGAAAGAATAGCACAACTGACCGAATTGAAAGCCCAGGAAATGACAAACCTGCACGAGTACCTTACAGCGAATGGAATCACCGTTGCTCCAACCGAAAGTGGATTGTATTTCATTGAAACAAAGAAGGGGAGCGGCCGCTTACCGAAAGTTGGTGAAATGTTACAGGTGCACTTCATTGTAAGCGTGCTTGGTGGCAATCAGTTGTTTTCATCCTACAACCAGAATCCAATTGATGTGGAATATGGAAAGCAATTCGATACCAAGGGATTTGACGAAGCCATCGGCTACCTGTCGAAAGGAGCCAAAGCGATGGTTATTGTTCCTTCATCAATGGCTTTCGATAGCTTAGGTCGTTCAAATATGATTCCTCCGTATACAACTTTGGTTTATGAACTCGAATTGTTGAATATCAGGTCAGTTGAAGAGGTTCAGAAAGAGCGCGCTGCCAAGGCAAAAGCCGAAGAAATGGCCAAAACGCAGGCTAAAACAAACGAGACTGTAAGGATTGCGAAGTATCTGAAAGATAACAATATTTCAAAAGAACCACTACCAAGTGGATTGTATTATATTGAAACACAACAGGGAACAGGCACACAAGCTGCTGTAGGCAAAAAGGTGAAGGTGCATTACACCTTGTACAACATTGCCGGTAAGAAGCTACAATCATCGATCGAAAGCAACTCACCTTATGAATTCGTCCTAGGCCAAAAGAGTGTGATCGATGGCTGGGAGGAGGGCCTGACCTATATGAAAGCCGGAGGGAAAGCAATGTTGATTGTTCCTTCATCACTTGCTTATGGTGAAAATCAGCGGGGACCGGACATCCCACCGTATTCCCCACTGGTATTTGAAATTGAAATGCTTGAAGTGAACTAAGATTATGAAGTAAAAAAAAGAGCCGCTTGTTCAAACAAAGCGGCTCTTTTTTTTTATCCAGGGAAGAAGCGTTTTATCTTGTTCTCCAATTCAAACGGCTTATACGGCTTGGTCAGGAACTCGTCCATCCCGGCATCAAAACAGTTGCGCTTATCATTTTCCATTGCGAATGCAGTCACTGCGATGATGGGAATATGGGAACCCACCTTTTTTTCGTGCGCTCGGATTGCCAAAGTGGCCTCAATTCCATTCATTTCCGGCATTTGAATATCCATCAGAATGAGGTCATAGTGTTGTTTAAGGTACATTTCGTAGCCAACTCGACCATTTGGTGCAAGGTCAATCAAATGTCCCAACCGCTTAACCACAGCGATAGCGAACTTTTGATTTAACTCATTATCTTCAACCAGTAGTATTCTAATTCCCATGAACTATACCATAGTGATGTTAACAAAGATAGCGCATAATGACGCTAAACCCATGCTGTTATTCGTATTAAACGTATTTATTTATTATTAGCCTTTCTTTGAAACCTTATCTAGTTCAGCAAAAAGTTTTTGCAAAATTAATAACTTATTGCATTGGAAAAACCTTAGTCAGATGTTTTCATCCTGTTGAGCTTAATCCTGGGCATAATCTCAGCAATGGTGCGTGCAATGACTACTCCTTGCACAGGTTTCGCCATATAGGCTGTAAAACCGATTTGCAGGAAGCGTTCCTCATCACCGCTCATGGCATAAGCTGTTTCAGCCACGAATGGAATTTCTTTGTAAACGGGCCACCGTTGCTGGATTTCTTCCCTCAACCGAATACCGTCCCATGGTGCCGGCAGGTTAATATCGAGGAACAATACATCAAAGATAAACCCATCATGATAATACTTTTCGATTAGCATCAGGGCGAGGTCTCCGTCGGAAACGGCACTTACTTTACCATATTCACCGAGATATTTGCTTAAAATGATTTTACTCGAATGGTCGTCTTCAACAACAAGGATATTCAAGGGTGGATTTTCATCATCCGTTTTCGGGCTTTCAGCAACTTCAGGCGCGGCTTGTTCCGGAATGGCTGCAATGCTTGCATAGGGTATAATTAAACGAACATTGGTTCCAATCGATTTTTCAGAATACACTTCCAACTGACCACCCATCAGGTTCATCATGCGTTTTGCTAGTGGCAGGCCCAATCCGGCACCCTGGTATTGCCGTGTATATCCCAGGCTTTCCTGCCTGAAGGCTTCAAAAATGAAAGGAAGGTAGGAGGAGTCAATTCCTATGCCGGTATCTTTGATCATCAGGCTGAGCATGCCTTCAGGATCATTTTCAACCAGTTCAATTTTTACATACCCTTTATCAGTGTATTTTATCGCATTATCGAGGATCTCGCTCAGCACGCGCGTGAGTGTTTCAGGGTCAACTTCAACATACACTTCATTGCTGATATCTGAGGCTATGCGTATTCCTTTTTCATTTGCACGAAAATTAAACAGCGAAATAACCTGGTCGAGCAAAGCCTTCAGTTCGAATGACTTTATCTGCAACATCAGGTCGTTTGCTTCAATCCGGCTGATGTCGATGATGTTGTTGAGCAGATGCAGCAGCCGTTCACCACTTTTTTGAATTGAGTTTGCATATTCGAACAACTCAGGTTGCTCAATCAAAGCGAGTTCAAGTTCCAGCAGATTGGCAAAACCCATGATCCCGTTCAGGGGTGTCCTGATTTCGTGGCTCATGTTCGACAAGAACGCATTTTTAAGGTAGTTTGCATCCTCAGCACGGGCCAGGGCTGATTTCAGCTCCTGGTCAACTTTTTCGCGCTCCTTTAGCTCTTCCATCAAGGCCTGGTTCCGTTCGTTGATGCGCGTATCAATTTCCTTATCGGTTATCTTGATCTGTCCTTCCAAGCTGCTGATTTCAGCCAGCATATTCTGTTCATTTTCAAGCAGGGCTTTCTTTTGCTTAGCAATTTTAAACGAAAGAAACACAAAGGAAGCAAGACAAGCCAGCAAGGCCAGCAACCAAGATGTTATGGGCCAAATTTGATTGTTTCCTCCTTCAATCCCTTTTTCTCCGGCCCTCTTGAATTCACCCTGCCGAAAGGCTGTCAGTTGACTTATAACGCTATTTATTGATGCAATTGATTCAGCATTGGTTGTCTTTAACAAGCTTACAGTTTCTTCAAAAAAAGCCATAGCCCGCTCTTGGTCCGAATCTGCAAAGGCATTAAACAGGTCAAAACCGGTACGAACCTGCAAACCGGTTAGTTTGAGCTGCTTCGAAAGTTCATTGCACTGCACCAAACCGGCCATGCGGTTTGCGGTAGTGGCATGAAGTTCTGTTACAAGATGTGCTAAGCCGGAAACAACAGCTGCATTGATTTCGGTTACTGGTTTGTTCAGCAAGCTATCAGCCAGGAGCATTGCCTGGTTATGGGGAGTGCTTCCGTTTTCCCGTTGCAGGTTCAAGCGAGCCTGTTGAATCATCAAACAGGCCTTTTCAGACTCATTGCCCGTTTGTATTTCAGGTTCTGCTGCTTTGATGAACAACAAGGCTTTATTAAGGTCTTTCGTATCAATACACAAACGGACGATGTCGATTAGAGAAGCGCGCATCACTCGCAACTCACCCTGTTTGCCTGCAAGCTGGTAGCTTGTTTTATAATTGGTTAAAGCCTTGTCGGAGTCTCCTGTTTTTTCGGCCAAGACGGCTGCAAGCTGTCTGGCGTAAAGTTGGTCATTGCTTGATCCATTATCCTCATATTCAAGGCATTTTTCAATATAAAACAGACTTTGCTCATACAACCCCAGATAAGAATAAGCAGATGCAACATACAAGCCAGATCTGAAGAATGTTACAGAGTCAGCCTGTGATGCTTCGAGCAGGCTTAAGTGTTCAGCAAGCAATCTGCTGATTGCCAAAGTCTGGTCAAAGGCAATGCTGTCGTGATAATAACCAATAATGCTCCGTTGAAGTAAATTGTCGCGCAGGCCCTTCTGTGCATAGGACTCCTGTTCGATAGGCAACACCAATTGTGTGTTTGCTTCTGCACCAATTACAGGGACTAAGTTACACAGAACAGTACAAAGTAAAAATAACAGGGCAGTTATTGATACACTGCAAGAAGGTTTCATCCTCATGTTTGTTTTTCAACAACAAATATAACTTCTTTTTGATTGATTGCAAAATCTCTTTTCGTGTTTTCCTCTGTAAGCAATTCAGTGGCACTAACTTTGGAAAGCGTGAAACCAGCTTTCTCCAGCTGTGCCGGATAGTCCTTGCCATACAACCTTACATGGTCAAACTGACCGAATACAGCTTCCCGGCCTTCCCGGCTTGTGATACTTTCATCAGTTATGGTAGTATCAAGCATAGGTGACCAGGGCACTTGGAGTATGCCAATGCCACCCTTATCCATCACCCGGTAAATTTCCTGCATGGCAAGCAGGTCATCTGCCACATGCTCAAGCACATGGTTGCAGATCACAAGGTCGAATGCATTAGGGGGAAACGGGATTTGCTGGACATCCATGATCACCAAATCAGTACCATAATAGACACCTTCGTGATACATGGCCCCACAAATGTATTCAGCAGGATTGTTTGACGCAATATATTGCGCAAGCATTGGTTCCGGAGCAATATGCAAAATCCTTAATCCTTTTTTATCCAAAACTTTTTTTTGATTGAGATAAACATAAAGCAAGCGGTCACGATCGGTTGAACCGCAGCCGGGGCAAACCATGTTTTGCCGCCGGCCGGCTCCGATAATCTGCATCGACTCAATTACCGGCAGGTTAAATCCGCCAGGAAGGAGTTTGCGGTAGCTGTGATTGCAGAAGGGGCAATAATAATTTTTCCCACGGTAGCAAAGTCCACGTAGGTAAAGGTAGCGGGTCCTCAGTTGCCTCGATTGTTTTCCAGGCAGTATTTTCTTTAAAAATGCCTTCACAATAAGGATTTTACTTTGAAATAATCACTTTGCCTCGGGATACCCTCTTGCCGTTAACACACTCGAGAAGATAGACCCCGACAGGGATTTGCAATAGGTTCACCGTCAATTGATGCGATTCTGGTCCAACAGTCAGCCGGTCGCTCAAGTCAGTTATCCGGCCTTGAACATTCAGCAGAACGAGTTTTAATTCAGATGCGACTACCGGATGCTGCAATGAAATAACCATTGCTGTTGATGTCGGATTTGGCGCCAGGGTCAATTCAAAAACTTCACCAGAGGCCAAATCTCCTGTTCCTGCATAGGTATCCTGGCATTCATAGGCACCGATGTCAGCTCCCTGGTTATGTGGCCGGGGTGCATTGTCAATGTCAAAGCTAATTGCAGACGCCTGTGCTTTATTGATGGCAGGTGATGAAGGTTTCAGGCTGTAGTTGTCGCTCGCAGCTTGCACAAAAAGTGCTGAACTGATTTGGGTTGAAAGAAAATTATCAGCATATTCATACAATGAAATGTCGATACTTGCATCAAGAAAAGCCTTTTCAGCCAGGGTAGGATAGGAGCCAGGATCAAGAATAATATTGTTAATGAACTTGTTATCAAACGTGTTGTTGTTCATGAATCTGATGCCGGATGTTTTGGGACTGATGATGGTATTGTGCAAAATCTTCAATGAGGCGGCACTTTGGTCAGGCGCAGAGCCGATAAAAATACCGTGCTTTAGCTGGCTCTGATCGTTGGGCATAAACGTCCTTCCGGCACGCACAATCAGGTTGTTGTAAATCCACATATTGTTGCTTCCAAAAACATCGATGCCATCGCCTTTGCCATCAATGACTTTGTTGTTGTAGCAATCGCAAACCGAACCACCACCAATCAGAATTCCCGACATTTGGTAGGTCGTTTCCCTTTGCGAATCATAACGGACGGTATTGCCAAAAATCTTGCAGCCTAAGGGCGTTGAGCTGACCTGTATTCCATCCCAGCCGGTATTCTCAACAATATTGTTATATATTTCGACCCCTTCGATAATGTGTGGCAGCACAGTGGTATCGCAACTGCTAAGGTACTGTCCCGTAAACTTTGAACTACCGATATAGAATCCTTCATCTCCAATGTCATGGAGATAGCAATCATGTATAATAATGTTATACATGGTGAATTTGTCCCTAGTTGAGGAAAAGTTATCACAGCTTGGGTCAGTTTTGGCGTAGATGCCACCAATCAGGGTGTGTCCGATTTCTACAAACTCAACTTCCACATCGCTGCTTAAGTTGTCAATTGTAATGCCAGCTCCATTACCAACACGGTTGATTTTTATGCCATAGCTTGCCTTCGTTCCAGCTCCTGACAGCAGAACATGATTGCAGCCAGAGAATTTGATTCCATAATAGTGGTCAGTATCAATTTTGCTTAATCCGCCATCAGAGGTAATGACTATTGGTTGAGCAGCAGTGCCATTTAAGTCTTTAAATAATAGGTAATCTCTTGTTCCTGGTGCTAAACAGACTACTGTGCCCGGCTGATATGAAGCGCCTTCAATAATGGATTGTGTCAGTGGAATGGTGACGTCACAGCTCATTTGACTTTTGGCTGATAAATGCAACAGTACCACAAAGGTTGTCAGCGCTATACTGAGCCGGATAAATTTCATGTTCCTCGTTTTGCGCGTTCCCAATTCACAGATTGACTGCCTTTTATATATCTTTTTATGCCAAAAAGCACAGCCAGGTTCATGATAAAGAAATAATACGGAACAAACAACACCTTCACTTTTATGGCCCTGTTTTCGAGATACCAACCCAGTAAGGCCATAATGTAAAAAAGGATTTGCCCGTAGAAAAGCAATACATATATCTGAGTAAAAGTTGTAAATCCGTGGTAAAATGCAATTATTGCGTTAAGCAAAAAAATAAGGGGAAGGGCGATTGGCGCCAGTGTCCAGCGAAGGACGCGGTGCGATATATACTGAAAACTCAATGTGCCATACTTAAAAACGTTGAGCAAGGCACTCAACCTGATAATTGATTGAATACCACCGGCAGCTATGCGCACTTTCCGCTTCAATTCTTCTTTCACATTGGCTGAAGATGTTTCGATGGCATAGGCTTCAGGGTCATATTGTATGGTGTATCCTTGCATGGCAACCCGCAGTGAGATGATAAAATCATCGAGCAGGGTGTCTTTTTCAACTTTCTGGAAGAGCGCAGTTCTGATGGCGAATAATTCACCAGCTGCCCCGACTACCGAATATAATTCAGCATCCCATTTTTTGAGTTTGGATTCATATTTCCAATAAATTCCTTCGGTGCCGGCAGCATTGTCTTTTGACTTGTCGTAGATCCTTTTTTCGCCAGAAACACATCCCACTTTTGGATTGCTAAACAGGTTTACGATCCTCCGGACCGACTCTTTGCCAAGCATTGTATTTCCATCTGAGAAAATTACGATAGGGGATTTCACAAATTGCATTCCCCTGTTCATCGCACCTATTTTTCCGCCTCGGGCGGCTTCATGGTACACTTCAATGCCATCCTTGGCATATTTTCTGATCAACTCCGGTGTGCCATCATCAGACCCATCAGTCACCCACAGCTGTTTGATTTTATCACCGGGATAATCCATTTCAAGTGAATTCCGGATTTTGGCTTCCACATAGTCTTTTTCGTTGTAGGCTGCAACAAACAAGGTTACCTCTGGCTCATAATCAGCATTAACAAGCGTTGGCTTCCTGCAAATCAGTCGTTTAATCCGCACAAGGAAAAAGAGGAGTATGCCATAACCGAGGTAGGCATAAAACACGACGAAAACCAATATCCAAAAAGCGATTTTCAGGCTTAGCATGGCTGGAGTTGATTAATGGTTTCTAATCTTTTTTGCAGCAAAATTCAATGCATCAATCGGATAATACTCAAAAACAGCAATTTCATCAAGGGTGTTTTTCAGGTTTGCTTCACCGGTGTGAATGCTCTCAATCACAAAGAGCAGGCTGGTTTGCTCCTGAATGAATTTTCTTGCCCCGTTAAGTACCTGTCTTTCCATTCCTTCCACATCAATTTTTACGAGCACAGGAGATTCCGGTTTGATGTCAAGTTCATTTCTGATCTGATCGAGTGTCACTAAAGTCACGGTTGTTGGCAGGCTGCGTTGAACACAGGCTTCGTCGTCAGGGTCAATGGTGCTTAAATGGGATGCACCTGTATTCAGTGGATCAAAGTCAAATGCTGCTTCAGTGACAACATCACTTAAACCGTAGTTAAATGCCTTCACCTTTCTTTCAAGGTTGTTGAGCATCAGGTTGATATTTAATGCTTTCCAATTGTCATACACGGGTTCAAACGCATAGGTTTTCAGTCCGAATTTTCCCACATAAACAGAGTAAGTACCAACGTTGGCTCCAATATCAAGGAAGTGTGTATAGTTTTTATAATGATCACCTATAAAGACCTTTACCGCCCATTCATAGGCATAATTGCCAAATTGAAAATCGAGTGAGCCTCTGCGATGAAGAAAATATCCCAGCTTACCACGGTATAAGCGAGTCCCGATGAATGACTTCTTGAAAATAAGGTAAACAACAGAAGCGATCACCAGGCGAAACTGCCCGTATTGAATGAAGTCTTTAAAGTATCTGTAGAATGTTTTTATTTTAGACATGGTGTTGTTTTTAATTACATAGTTGATTAGTCAGGTTTTACCCATTCATTCTTTTCCGGATTGTAAACCTTCAGCACTTTGGCAGGATTTCCGCCTGCCACTGAAAAGGCAGGTACAGACTTTGTTACAACGCTTCCGGCAGCAATCACACAATGCTTTCCAATGGTCACACCAGCTGTGATAACACAATTGGCGCCAATCCAAACATCGTCCTCGATGATGATTTGTTTTGTTTCAACCGGCTGTTTGCTCGGTGATAATGTAATGTCTTTATATCCGTGATTAAGTCCGGATACAACAATGTTTTGGGCAAACATAATATCATTGCCAATTTGCACCGGCCCAATCAGCACACAACCAAGGCCAATCCTGGTCCTGTCGCCTATCACCACATCGCCCACGCCATTGTTCACGGTCGAAAAATCTTCGATGGTTGAATCGGTTCCGATTTCAAAATAGTTGAAAGGAAGCACATCCATCCTGGTCCTTTTCCTGATGCAACTACCCTTTCCTTTGCGGTGCTTGAATGGGTTTAGAAACAGTTTCACCCACAGGCGGGGCCGGGCCTGGTTTGTAGGCATCAAAGCCCACAATGCCAATTTCTTAAGTCCTGGATTCGACTTGATTTGCTCTTTTAGACCCATGGTGTTATGGTTTTGGCGTACGCATAATCTGAAGCATGTACTTGTAAATTTCGCCCACATTATTTTCCCAGGTGTGGCTGTTCGCAAATGTTTCGCGGCCTTGTTCCTTAGCGGATGTGTTTTCCTCAAGGGCCTGGGCAACCAGTTTCAGGTAGTCTTCTCTGGTGTTTGCCAGGTAGGTGTGTTCTGCAAAAACCTCCATTGCTTTTGTTTTCGTAGCAACGGTAGGTTTTCCCATTGCGAGGTATTCATCAATTTTCCGCGGATAGTTTCCGATCGTGACTTCGTTCAGCTTCTGAGGATTCAAGGCCACATCGAATGGAAACAGGTAGGCGGGTAGTTCTTCCATCTTTTTACTTCCCAGGAAATATACGTTCGATATGGTATGCAATTCACTGTTCTTAAACGCTTCGTCCTCAGGGCCTACCAGTACGATACTCCAGTCAGGGCGGTTTTTTGCCAGATAAACAAGCACATCAATGTCGAGGCGCAAGGAAAACAGCGCACCAATATAGCCGATGATTGGCCGCTTGATGCCAGCAATGTCAGCAGGGATTTCCTTGATCAGCTTCTTGTTAAACAGACTTACATCGCAGCCCTGACCGACATAATAGGAGTGAGGGTTGAATTTTCGGGCATGATCGGCTAAATAGGTTGAGTTGGCGACAACAAGGTCTGATTTTGCCATCAATCCGGCTTCGATGCGAATGCCTTGTTTTTTCCAGAAATCGACAGCAATAAGGTTATCGCGTGTGTAGTAAATATACAGTTCCGGCTTCAGCAGTTCTTTGAGGTAGAATCCCCTGAACATATCGCTGTCGTTGAATATAAAGTAGTTTGAGAAGTTCAGCCGTTTAATTGCTGACTTGATTTGTCGGGCAAAACGTTTGTTGTTTATCTTATTGAAAAAATCAAAAACGCCGCTAAAAGGCAGCTGGCTGATTGACTCAAGGGTTGTTTTTGGATAAAGGTTCCACATATTTTCGGAAACCTGCACGAGATCGGGTTCCTGACCTTTCAACACCCTGTTGCGTTTTTGAATCAATGGGTCAGCCTTTTCCCTGATTTTTGTAAGCCTGTCGAGGGGGTAGTTTACATAAAGCACCCTGTTGTGGCGTGCAAATTCGTGCGCCAGGTTGATGCAATTTGAGCCAATGCGGCTGTCAAGTGCCTGCAAGCCAATGACAATAAAGTCCCTGTTTTTTATCATAGCCAAGGTTGTTTTTGTTCTACGAAATTTCGTGATAAAGGTTTAGCACTTCCTGGGCCATTGCACGCCATGAAAATTTCTCAGCTTGCTTAAACCCTTTATTTATCAAATCGCCGCGCAGGTTGTCATCTTTCATCAGCCGTTTCATCGCGGCCGTAATTTCCTCAGGTTTATACGGGTCAATGATTAAGGCTGCATCGCCAGATACTTCAGGCATACTCGATGTGTCAGACGTAATAACAGGTGTACCGCAGCGCATTGCTTCCAGCATCGGAATACCAAAGCTTTCCCTAAGAGATGGATATAAAAACAGTTTACTCAGGCTGTAAATGGACGGAAGGTCCGTATTAATGACATAACCAGTGAGGTGAATGTGATTGATGAGGTTTTTGTCGCCTATTTCGGTCAGCAATGCGTCAAGGGCGCTTTTGTCGTAATCGAGCATCACCAGCTTAAGCGGATCAGATGTTGACTTCAGATAGTCGGAAAATGCCTTTAGCACACCTTTGGTGTTTTTCTTGGGATCGGTATTTCCCAGGAAAAAGGCAAAGTGGTCAGGCAAGGCATATTTTGCTTTAACCCGTTGCAGCTCCTGTTGGTCGGTTATGGGTTTAAAATGCTCGCCAACACCATTATAGATAGCCACCAGCCTTTTGTCGTCAGCCGGAAATCCAAAGAAATCGCGGATGCGGTTTTTTTCAAAGTGCGACACGGTAATGATGCGCTGACTTCTTTCGACTACCTTAGGCACCACAAAACGCCGGTACATATTGCCCATTTTCTGATACCATGTACCGCCTTTTTTCAACAGGCTGATGCTTTCCAGGTAAATGATGTCATGTAGGGTAACAACAAGAGGCATCTTTAGTTTAATGGGTGCAGTGTTGCTGGTACAATGCAAGATGTCGCAGCCATATTTTGCTGCAGCCTTAGGCAGGGCGATCTGTTCCCAGCTGGGATAGGGCCCTCCGCCAAGCGGGATAATTTGAAAATTTGCCGTTGGTTTCAGGCAATCTACATCGCTGTCTGGTTTGACGAAGATAAAGTACTCGTTCTCTTTATCAATTTCCTGCAGATTCCGGATAAGTTCAAGGGCAACCATATCCATGCCGTGCTTTTTCACCCGAAAAAGGCGCTGACCTTCGATACCAATTTTCATATGACTATTTTATTTGCTAAATCCTATTTCCGTTTTATCTGAAATGCATTATACGTGTGTTTCGTATGAATGAATTTTTTGTTTGCCCCCCTGATTTTTATCAATGATAAAAACATAAATATAAACCCGAGGGGGAGCGCTGCCAGTGCCTTAAGCGTGTTAAAGTTATAATATTTAATGGGAATTGATACCAGCAAAGCGCAAATTGTAAAAAAATGACTCAGCGACCATGCTACCGAAACCCAGATTGGGTTCACAAACCATGTAGCGAGGGCAATGATTGTCAAGCTTCCAAGTAACAGGATTCGTGGCATTTGAAGGTATTGTATCGCCTTGTTAAAGTAATCGAAGTTGCCATCATGAAAAAAAGCTTTTGTTGCAGGAGAAAAGTGCTTGCCGAAATAGTGAAACTGTGCCGAGAGCCACCTGCGGCGCTGTTGAGAAAAAATTTTCACATTTTGCACCTTTTCATCGTACACATAGGCGTCAGGCAGGTATTCAATTTCATCACGTTTGCTCAATAGCCTGAGCTCAATTTCTTTGTCGAAGCCACCAACAACCTCGATATCCTGCATCATTTCCTTGAAATAGTTGAAATCGAAGGCCATGGCTGAGCCAATGAGCGCTGATGACAGACCAACAACCCGGTGTCCTTTGCGAAAGAGGTTATTGTTGATTTCTTCGCTAACGGCATCAAGGATGGCGAAGTTGGTATTCAGGTTTTTGGCTACCCGATGTCCCTGAACTGCTTTGTATCCGTGACTGAATGAATTGTTCAGCTTATGCAAAAAGTGCGGCTCCATCACGTTGTCGGCATCGAGCACCACCACAATTTCGTATTGATTTTCTTTGAGGTTTTTCAGGGCAAAGTTTAATGCCCTGGTTTTTGTACTAATTTTAAAATCTGCACTGTAGAGGATGATAGGTAATTGTCGCAATTTCTCTAGCGAACCGGGTTCAAATTTGTCAGCGATTACGATAATGTCAAAATGGGTTTTCGGGTAAACCTGATTAAGCGCTTCTTTGGCAACTTCAAAAATCACCTCATCTTCTTTATAACAGGGAATCAGTACGGCAATCCGGCGTCGCTTAAAGTCAAATGGTTTGGTCCGGTGTATGCGAAAACGGCTTGCCAATGCAAAAAACAAAATATACAAACCAGTAGAAGTCAGGTAAATATAAAGTATTACCTGTAATGTGTTCAGCAGTGCATATAGTATATGAGTCAGGTTCAAAGTTGTGGGTTTTCATGAATTTCATCGTCTAATAAGTGCCTGATATGCCAGCCAATGGCACGGTAATAGGCATAAAACAGCGCTGTTTTGCCTCTGATCAGGTAGTTGAATGCATTTTTGGGTATCGCCACAAGCAACTGGTAAGCAATTCCCAGATAAAAGTCACGCCCAAACACGTTCCTGCGCATAAACACAATTCGGTTGCGGTTGAGGTAATAAATTTTCAGTGTACTTAATTTACCTGTTGAAACAGATTCTTTGTGTAATACTTTGGAGTTATGCACGAAATGAATGCTATAACCTGCGCGTTTTATCCGGGCGCACCAATCGGCTTCTTCGTAATAAAGAAAAAATATATACGACATCAGCCCAACCTGCTTAACCACCTCAATAGGCACCATCATTGCAGCTCCATGGGCATAAGCCGTTTCATAATCCTGGTCAAACTGGCCGGTATCTTTCTGCTTATGGCCAAGCGCAGTGTTGCGCATGGTAATATAATTGATGGGGGTGTAGCCAGCGTATTGGATGGTGTCAGGGGCATAATAAAACTTAATCAGTGGACTCACAGCGCCAATGGTTTTATCACTGGCAAGTTTGTTTACGAGTGGTTCCATAAAGTTGGGCATAACCTCAATGTCGTTGTTCAACAGCAACACATATTCTCCACGGGCACGCATCAAACCAAAATTGTTGCCGGCAGCAAAGCCATAATTGATTGGGTTTTCAACAAACACAACATTGGGATAGGTTCTTTTAATCAGGCTGGCATCATCGTCGGGCGAAGCATTATCGATGACAATAATTTCAAAGTTTGGATAGGTGATTTTATTCAATGAATCAATCAGGGCACAGGTGACCTTCGACTGATTGTAGTTAACAGTAATGATTGAAACAAGCGGATATTTCTGAGTGCTAAATGCCATTCCTGATGTGCAGATTAATGCTTCTCAACCTCACCGGAATGAGAGTGAGTGGTGTGAATGAATTTTTTAGTTGCTCCCTTAATTTTTAGCATACTCAACATCATCATGGTGAAGCCTTTTGGCAGTGATAACAAGGCAACATAGGTTTTTCTGTTGTAGAATTTCCTTGGCACTGCAATCAGTAAACTCAAAAAAGTGAATACGAGCAGCGCAAGCCAATGGTAAAAACCGGTAACAAAATAATCGTTAACTACATCAAAATCAATAATATGACTAATGCCAGTGGCTAGACTTATCAGGAAGAGTATACCCAAAAGCAGGATACGTGGCGGCTGAATCATTTGAATTACCTTGTCGTAATAATCGATATTGCCATAGCGGATCAGGTGCCATACCCCATCAAAAAAGTAATGCTTAAAATGACTTAATTGCGCTGCTATCCACCTTCTGCGTTGGTTAACAAACACATCTGATTTCTGTGTTTTTTCATCGTAGATAAATGCATCTTCAACATACTCAATGACATAACCTTGTTTTAACAGCTTCATTTCTACCTCTTTGTCCTCGCCAACAGAGTCAACAGTAGCCATTGTTTTTTTATACAAGGCATAATCGATGCCCATACCAGACCCGATCAGTGCCGATGAAAGTCCGATCGCCCGGTGACCTTTGCGGAAAATGTGGTTGTTAATTTCTTCGCTGATGGCATCGAGTCGGGCAAAATCAGTGTTGGTGTTTTTTGCCATCCGGTGCCCCTGCACCGCCAGAAATCCCCGATTAAAGGCAGCATTGATTTTTTGTAATACATCCGGTGCCATGATATTGTCTGCATCGAGGATCATGGCAATGTCGTAACCATCACCAATAAGCTGCATGCATTGGTTCAGGGCTTTTGATTTTTTACTGATTTTGAAAACGACTTCAACAACCCTGATCGGGAGTTTCGATAATGCAGCAACTGTTTCAGGCTTAAATGAATCGGCGATGACAATAACGTCAAACCTGTCTTTTGGGTAATCCTGATTAAGTGCGTCAGCAGCCACATCCACGATCACCTGATCTTCTTTGTAGCCTGGTATCATCACAGCGATTTTCCTCACTTTTTGAGTGAGGTCTTTTTTTCTGGCTCGGGGGATATAGGCCGTCAGGCTGTAAAAAACAACATACCCTGTCGCCAGAAAGAAGAAGGCGTAGATGATGAGTTCGATTACCCTGCCGGTTTGAATCAGGATTTCCATAATGTGTTGGTTAATTTTGGTGATTCGTGTATGCCTTTCACATGGGTCATGTTCCAGAAAATTGCCCGCCAGAATGCCTTGGCAAGGTCAAATCGTGCTTTCAGGAGAAATTCCAGGGTGATTTTTGGAGCGGTTACAAAATTTAAGAAGAGGGCAGACAACAGCTTATCCAATCCTTTTGCATTGCGTCGCGCAAACAGGAACCTGCCCCGGTTGATGTAATAGATCTGAAATGCACTGTTTTTGACGGTAGAAATCGATTCTTTGTGCAAAACCTTCGACCTGCCGTCATAAAATATTTTGTATCCAGCCCGTTTTATCCTGGAAGCCCAGTCATGTTCTTCGTAGTAGAGGAAAAAGATATCGGCCATCATTCCAACTTCTGCTATTACGTGCATAGGAACGAGCATTGCCGCACCGAAAATGCTTCCGGTTTCGCGGGTATAGTCATATTGCCCATGGTCAGTTTCGCCAAAGCCGATGGCATAATTACGGATAGTGATCGGGCTAAGCGGGGAAAAGCCTGCAAACTGGAATGTGTTGGGGGTGTTGAAATAATGAATCTTCGGGCTTACCATACCAATGTCAGCATTGTTTTCCAGCAATTCGACCATCGGTTCGAGGAAACCAGGTTCAACTTCAGTGTCGTTGTTAATAAACAGGGCATATTTCCCTTTTGCCTGCCTGAGGGCAACATTGTTTCCACCAGCAAAACCGAGGTTTGCTGCTGTTTTCAGCAGGATAATCTCAGGGTATCGCTCCTTAATATTATCGGGATTATCTTTGGGAGATGCATTATCGACAACAAAAATCTCCAATGCCGGATAGGTGGCTTTACGCATGGAAGCCAGAAACTCACAGGTAACCTCCGACTGGTTGTAGTTCACTGTGATGATTGAAACAAGTGGCCATTTTGGGTGCTGGTTGGTATTCATAAGGCATGCTGCATTGTTTCAATTAAAGCAATAATAGGATCATGTGTTGTTGGTTAAAGACCAGGGAGACAGTCCTTTTCCAACAAGATAAATATACTCTCTTTCGAGTTGTGCGGACATAAAAATAAAGGCCATACTCAGGTAAATCAAAATACCTGTTGGCATCTGTCCAAGTACACCATTTCCGTAACTCGCGCCCATGATGCCGGTGAATCCGCATGCAAGGGCGCTGATTATTCCTCTCAGCTCCTGCTCCTGTAGCTTAAACATGATGAAAAACGATCCCTTTATCAAAATATAACTTAAAATAAACAAATGAAGTATCAGACCGACAATGCCTTGTTCGGCCCAAATCTGCACATACCAGCTATCCGTTGCAATTTGCGCCAGAAAGCCCTGAGGCGAGAAGCGTTTTCCCCAGTCGCCTGCACTTCCAATACCACCTCCCAATGGCCTGCTGGCCAGGTAAGTGGATAACACACGCCGTGTTTCGAGCCTCACGAGATAGGAGGCATCATCCTCTGGTCTGAAGGCGGTACGCATCCTTCGGATCTGTGAGTTGCTCTGGCCAAGGTAGGTGTATGCAAAAAACACGTATACCAGTGCGAGCAGGATGCCACCGGTGACAATCACACGGACATTTTTGCGGTGCAGCAGATAGGTGACACCTCCAACCATGGGCACGATCATGGCACCGCGGGTCCCGGATATCATCATGCCCCACAGACCGAAAACACCCATGGTGATGAAGAATATCTTATTCTTTAACCCCCTGATATTCAATCCAACAAGGAGACCAACAACACCGGCAGCGCCCTGTGCAGCGCCAAACTGCCCGGCATCACTGAAAAATGAAAATGCACGCAACTCACCAAATAAAATGTGGGTAACACCACCGATGGTATCAAGCCAGAATTGCTCAGCCGAGTCAGGGCCAATATAGATTTGTTGTAAACCTTTCAAGGTGCCCAGGATGGAGAAAGTTCCCCAGATATACAGGAAGAGGTATAAGAAACGCAACCTGTTGAAAATCATGAATGCAAGCGGAATAAGCAAAACCATGTAAAGCGAAATACCCCGCATGGCATAAAACCAGGCAGTACGGCTAAGCACCTCAGGGTTAAATAGTTGTAAGACTGTGTATCCAAACCAGATTATACTTAGGTAGGTGAGATCCCTGTTCGCAAACGTCCAGTTAACCTTGCTGTTAAAATACCTGAAAAACACCGCCACATAGGTCAGTACCAAAAATCCATCAACAGACAAGCCAAAAGGAACGTTTCTGATATAGCGTGTTAGCCCGATGGCAATAAATCCTAGGACAATAATCGTGAAGATGCCTACTTTGGGGTCGTTAAAAAAGCGGTTAAAATATATAATGATTGGAAAAAGTCCCATCAAAGCAACTGCAATGATAATTCCACCACGGGCAATCAGGTAACCGAAAATCACGGTTACGACTATCAGCCCCGCAATGATGAGGGGATGTTGGAGTTTTTCCGCGCCGGTTTTTTCCTTCAGTGATGAAAACATATAGCTAAAAATACAATAAAAACTAAAACCTGATCAAGTTTTTGTAGTTTTCTTTTAAAAAGAGCATCCCACCACCAAATACATTCCTTAACCGGAGATCCAGTTCGCGATGCAAAAACACATAACCTACAAAAATACCAATAATTGTAAATAAGATGGTTGCGTAGGCAACCCACTCCAGTGTTTTAATTACTGTATATTCTTTAGCCATAAAAAAAATGTCAGAAACCTCGGATTGACTCGATAACATAAATACGGTAAGGGATAAACCAGCAAACAGGAATGACATTCCAAACACTGCAATTAAGTCGCCGATGATGTTTGATAATGCCATATAAACCACTTTAACGAAGTTCTGCCTGGGTCTGTTTATGCTGTCAAGGGTTACGCCGATAAACCTGTCGATGGGCAGAAACAAGCCATATATACAAAATATCCTGAATACATTGGCTGTTTGAACGTATTCGGGACCACCAAGGATCAACACAGCCTGTTCGGCAAAAATGAAGCAAATAAGCATGACAGGCGCCAGCAGGAAGGTCATTCCACCTGCGTTCCGGTAAAAAATCTCTTTAACGAGTTCGGGTCGGTTTTCTATGCTTGCCTTCGACATACCCGGGAAAGCTGTTGCCGTGAAACTCCTCAGCGGAATCTCGATGATCTCGGTGAGTTTCAGTGGAATGCTGTATAATGCAACACCGGTAGTGCCAAGGAAAGGGCTGATGCCAATAATAAAGGTGTCGGAACTTTTCAGCAGGTTGCTTCCAATCAGGGTTCCGGTTGTGTATTTGCCAAAATTGAGGACAATCTTATGTGTGGCCTTGTTTGCCATGAAAGTGAATTTGATGCCGTCCCAGTTCAAAAAACTCGACATAATAGAACTCAGCAGGTTTGTAAGTAGGTAAGCCCATAAAATGACGGAGATATCAAATTTGAGGAACATATTAAAGGTCAGAAACACCATGAAACTGCCCACGTTGATCAACCTGAGCCAAAGCATGATATCGAAACGCAATTTTGCCTGCTGAATTGATTGTGCGTTGTTAAAGGTCAGGTTGAAGAAGGAAAGTACCGGATACCACACAAAAAACATCCCGAAACCTGATTCATCGATGCTGGTTTTGAAAAAGAAATAAATGAGGATTGTTAACAAGGCCAGAAGCACGGTTGAAATAAGGTTGATCAGGTTGTTGGATCCGATCAGTTTCTTCGATTCTTCTTCATCGGCGCCCGATAAAAACCTGATAATGGCGGTGCGGGTGATGCCAAACCGCAACATATCAACGAAATTACTAAGGGTTATAAACAGTATCCATTCTCCGAAAACCTCCTGCGGTAGCATCCTGACGAGCATCAGAAAGCTAAGAAAGCCAAACACAGCAACAATTCCATTGTTTGTTAGCGACAAGAAATTGTTGTTGCTAAAAACCCTAGCAATTTTAGTAGCCACTTTTGGTATTAGTTTTCTTTAACTTGAATCCTGATTCTGAATGGGTATGTAGCGTAATATTTGACTTTCTGCAATAAGGTATTTTGCTTTTCACGCTTAAAGCCGGAAATCATTTCCTGTATTGCATAGTCCTCTGCTTCGTTCAAAATCACCATCGGTTCTTCCTTCGAAATATCCCTGATAATGCCCAAAGCGGCAGCGTCGGCCTTTTCCCAGTGGCTGGTCGATTTGATCACCAGCAATCCAATGTCGGCTGACTGTAATATTTCGAGTGGATACGCATTATGAATAATGGAAGGAATTTCGAGGAAAATGTAATCGTATTGGTAATTTTCACGCCTGAGGGTGTTGCTGCTGATAAGTTCCTGCAGGTTATTGATTTCAACAAAGTTATCGCGAATCGGGTAGCTGTAGCTGAAATTCATATCCTCATCGGCAACCGATTCTTCTTCCTTTGAATAGTTCAACAGCAGCACCTTTTCGCCATACGTTCTGAGCTTGTTGGCAATTTTACCGGCAAGGAATGTCTTACCAACTTGTCCTTCAGTACTGAAAAACAGGATGAGATAAGGTTTCGAAACCGGATACAGCGAATTGTGTTTTAGCTTCAACTTGATGTTTTGAATAATCATTTCAACAAGGCGGTTGCTGATATACACCAGGTTCTTCATGTCGCTGGCCGAATCAACGATAGGGAAGGCGCCTGCGATTTTTAATCCAACCTGATCGGCAATGCGGTTTGGTGTTTTAAGCGATGAGTCAAAATATTCAAGTACAAGAATGATAAACGCAACCAGGATGAACCCAATCATAGCCGCAGCAATTACAAGGTATTTTGCCTTTGACGGGTTGGCCTGAATGGGGAAATATGGAGGATCGACCACCCTGATGTTGGTAGCCATCTGGAGGTTTTGTTGCCGCATCTTGGCCAGGTTGAGGCTACGCAACAGCTCAAGGTAAGACTGTTCGGCTACAGTGATTTCGCGCTCAATCCTTTTCAGCATGGCACCAAGAGGTGCAAACCGCTGGTAGGTTTTTACGAAATCAATTTTCCTGCGCGAAAGCACCACAAGGCTGGCTTTTGCCTCCTCGTAGGCCAGCGCGCTTTTCAACCATTCATCGAGCAGCCGTGCTATGGGCATACCCTGTGTGGAGTGGCTGTACAGATAAAGTTGGTCAATATACAACTTGATGTCGTCGCGCAACTGCTCTGATTTCAGGCGTAAGCGCTGAATTTCATTGCCAATGCGGTCGTCATAGTCTTCGGCCAGTTCATTTACCAGAATCCTTTCCGTGACTTCGGCATATTCCTTGCGCTTCTGGTTGATCATATCACTTTTCAGGTATATGCTGTCGCGGCGGGTAAGGTTTGTTTCCAACTCACGCAAAGAGGCCGACGACTGTGCCATCCTGATTTGCTCATTCTGATAATACAGGTCAAGGTCTTCCTTTTGTTCCGCAATATACTTGGTCTGTTCAGTGTAATTGATGATGTTGTTCTTTTTGTTAAAGCGAAGCAAGCGGTCTTCAGCGGCCTGAAGTACGGCATCAGCCGAGTCAACCTGTTTCTTGAAATATTCTACTACAAGGTCAGTTTGATTGGCTTTCAACACCTTATAGTTTTTAACAAACACCTGAGCAATGATTTTCAGTGTTTGCTGACAGATTCCCGGGTCATCAGACAAAAACACCAGCCTGACAAGGTCGGAATTGTTGATGCGGTAAATTTGCAGGGTTTTGAGGGAACGGATACTGTAATGTTTGCTCTCGCCATAATGCAGCAGTCCGTATACAAAATTACTATCGCTGGAATTATAGTAGTTTACCAGATTCTGAACTGTCTTATCATAATCATCCTTGCGTATGCCTGGAGGGATAACCGGATCTTTATCAATGGTAGCCAGGCCGCCATCGTCTCTTTTTTCAGCCATTCCCACACCTGTTGTTGCCGATTGCGTGGTTTCAACAGCTGGGGTGTTGATCAGTTCGCTGTAGGCGACATCATCAGATTCGCTGTACGTGGAGGCATCATTTTCGTCATAGTTTTGTGGCATTACACTGCCCGACTGTATTCCAGTCGAAATAATCACTTGTTGCCCCACGACAAGGTTTTGTGAACTGAAATCGTTGATTTCCCTCAACTTGCCAATGCTTACACCGTATTTCTGAGAAATTGTAAGCAGTGATTCACCTGCCTGAACCGTGTGTGTGATTGTTCCGGCAAGATCTGCAGTTGATGCAGGAGTGGTCAGGGGAGCATCGTCTTTCGTAAGGCCTGTTTTTATTCTGGTGGTTGTATCAACGCCATTGCCCGAGAGTTCCTGGATTGCCCTTGTTTTCTTTTTACTGATTTCCTTTTCAAGGGAACGGATTTCCTTCTCAAGCGACCTGATCTGTTCCTCTTTCTCACGCAAAACACCCGACTTGCCATTTTTTACTACCAGGTCCTTTACATATTTGGGAATAAACTTCTGCAGTTTGTCGTAGTTCTCGTTTGAAATATATTGCGGATTATATGATTCGAGCGACAGGCTCTGAGCCAGCAACATAATGGCCGATTCAACAATGGTTTGCCGCGAGTTGATCAGGTTGATCATATTGTCGAACTGCGCGCTTGTGCTAAAGAAATCGGTAGGGCGTTGGGCTGTGGATTCAATGGAGTATCCGGTGGTTACCCCGGTATAGATAATGGTTTCAGATTCATATACTTTATCCTGATTTCTGGTCAGATAGTAAACAATGATGGCCAATAGCAATGGAATGGCAATAAGTAGCACCAGGTTGTTTCGGAATATGCGTATAAATTGATTGATATCCATAGCGATGGTATAACTAACGTAATACGTTAATAAGGTTGAACTTAATACCTGTATATACTTCTAGTAGCTGGTAGTGCTTGCTAAACTCGGCAACGGCCTGGCTAAACTCAACATTTCCCCGTGTTTGTATTTCCTTCAGTCGGGCGTATTCAGCAGTGGTGATTTCACCGTTCAAAAATTGATTCTGTGCCATTTGCATCTGAATCAAGGTAAATTTCTGGTAATCATTGTAAATCCTGATGTAGTTCTGCCATTGAACCATCAGGTTATATGATTCAATCACTTCGCGCTGTACAACCCTGCTGTTGACTTCACGTTGTGTAAACGACAACTCGATCCATTTTTTCTGTTTGTTGATTCTGTTTCTCCTGTCGATGAGTGTGGCGAACGGAAAACGAATATAGAAACCGACGGCAAGGTTATCACGGATGGATTCACTGAAATAGAAGCGGTCAATCCGGGTCAGCTCATCACGGTCGCGGAAAGTCCAGCGACCAAAGTTTGCATCAAGGTTCAGGCTGAAATGCTCTGTCCAGTAGCGTGCCTGCGACAACATTTCGAAATAATAATAATCCGCTTTCAGCTCTTCGTACCTTACATAAGGCGAGTTGGCAACGGCAGAATCAATCAATACACGCAAAGGGGGCAGGCGTTTGGTAATATCGTCAGTTAAGGGATTGAACAATTTAGTCTCATCTGTTTCAAGTATTTGTGAGCATACCGGCGATGAAATAAACATGACCAACAATACAACAAACGAGATGATTTTCTTAGTATCAGACATATATATGAACCCTATTTCTGTGGTTGGTTTTGACGTTTTGCAGCGGTGTTTATATTCGCTGAATTTACTGCATATATAGCATTAAAATCAACGTTCATTTTATTCAAATTATCAAATTTATCAAATAGTTTTAAACAGTTCTTTTTACTGACAATGGTTTCAGACGTTTTCCTTTTGAAATAATGCCGGAATTGTACGCAAAATAAGTTTGATGTCACCCCAAAAAGAATACGATTTAGCATATTGATTATCAAGCCCTTTTCTTTCTTCTTCTGACATTTTTCCTTTTTTTCCGCGTTTTTCAACCTGCCATAATCCGGTAATTCCGGCGGGTCCCATAAAGCGTTCGCTCCAGTCGTCAGAGGTCAACAGTTCAGCTTCGTAAAGAGGCAAAGGCCGGTTTCCAACGATCGACATATCGCCTTTTAACACGTTAACCAATTGCGGGAGCTCGTCGATACTTGTATTTCGGATAAACTTACCCACCTTGGTCACCCTTGGATCATCCTTGATTTTGATAAATGTAGAGGAAGCTTTTTTCTTTGAGGTCTCATTAAACCAATATTCGCAGATTTTCTTTCCTTCTGAATACAGTGCAGGGGAGCACAGTTCACCCCCGGCAAGTTTTGCGCAGCGTGGGCAATCGCCGGCCTCACTGAAATCAACAGAGCTATCAATGTCGTATTGGTTCAGGTGCTTCAGTTCTTTCAGGGCTGAGTCGGCACCGGTGCGCATCGACCTCAATTTATAAAACTCAAAGATGCGGTATCCTGTGCCCACACGCTTTGAGGTGTAATAGACCTTACCCTTCGATTCGAGCCGGATCAGTAACATCACAACAAGGATGACCGGCGATAATAAGATCAAGGCTACAGAAGATACAATGATGTCGAACAACCTTTTGGCAAGCGGAATCTTATACTCCCAGGCTTTTTCAACAGAATCGCCATATTTTGAAAAGAAGTCCTTGTATTTCTTTAAAAACAATACCCTGCTATGGATCTTTTCAGGATTGATGTCAGCATCGTAAAAATCATCTATCCGCTGTTCGAATGCCTGTTTTTTATGCTTTTCATCGGCTTCCTGACTAACGACGATAAAGGGCGTAACACCGTGGATTCCTTTGGCCTTTAGCATTTTGGCAATTTCAATCCCATTCATCCCCGGAAGGTAAACTTCGCTGATGATGCCATCAATTAAGGGATCGTTATTCAATAAATTGAAAGCAGTCAAACCATTCTCAGAACGTTTTAGGTGAAACAGGTCGGTCCTTGACTCAAAAGCACTGAAAAGGTGAGGGTTACCACCAATGTATAATATTCTGAGTTGTTTTCCTGTTTCTGTATCCATGGTAATAAGGTTACAAGTTGCTACTTACGTGATAACAATAGCTCAATCCTGATGGATAATTCTTCCGGATTGAAAGGTTTAACGATATAGTCACTTGCTCCCAGTTTCAGGCATTTGACTTTTTCCTGGCTGCTTTCGATTCCAGAAAGCATAATCATTGGAATTTCTTTAAAGTACCCACTTGTTTTCAGGTTCTTAATCAGCTCATAGCCATCCAGATTAGGCATCTGGATATCAGCGACAATCAAATCCGGCATATTGCCATGTTCAAGCCACTTCATGCCTTCCATGCCATCACTTTTTGTGATCACATCATAGGTTTTACTCAAAAAGTTCTCAAGCAACATGCGGATGCTTAATTCATCGTCAATGACCAATATCTTTTTTTTCATCCTTTAATTAAATTTGTGTTGTATGGGTAAGCCCTAAATGTTCCTTTTATTCCTATATAATGCAAATTTAGGCAATTACATCCCATCTTTTACACCGCTGTTTAAAGTTATTTACAAATTGAGGTTAATAACTTGAAAAATAGTTCCTTAATATTGAGGCCTTTAGCAAAAATGCAGTTTATATCAGTTCTACGATTGTCTTTTGCTTTTGTTTCAGTTGTCGGCTTTTTGCTTATCAAGCCTGATTTTTTCGTAAGCTGCAATCTCATCCCTTAACCGCGCTGCCTCAATGAAATCAAGTGACTTAACGGCTTCTTCCATTGCTTTTCTGTTTTTAAGAATGGCTTTATCAAGTGCAGCCAAGCTCAAATACTGAACCACCGGGTCAGCAGCAACCGGACTTTGTTGCTGATCAGCATATTGGGCCGGATTTTTGCGCAATTGATCAGCCACGGCAGTCTGCCCCATGATGGAAGTGGTGTTTTTATGAACTGATTGGGGTGTGATGCCGTGCTTTTCGTTGTATGCCAGCTGTTTAATCCTTCTCCGTAAGGTTTCATCGATGGTGCGCTGCATGGAGCCGGTATTCGATTCAGCATACATGATAACCTTGCTGTCCACATTGCGTGCAGCGCGGCCGGCCGTTTGTGTCAGCGAGCGTTCCGACCGCAAAAAACCTTCCTTGTCTGCGTCGAGAATGGCCACAAGGCTTACTTCAGGAAGGTCAAGGCCTTCGCGAAGCAGGTTTACCCCAATCAGCACATCAAACTCACCAAGCCGAAGTCCCCGCATGATTTCCACCCTTTCGAGCGTTTCCACATCACTGTGGATATACCTGGCTTTAATGTTGAGCCTTAGGAGAAATTTGCTCAGTTCTTCGGCCATCCTTTTAGTCAGCGTCGTAACAAGCACCCTGTTTCCTGAGGCTACGGTCAGTGCAATCTCATTCAACAGATCGTCGATCTGGTTTTTGCTTGGCCTCACCTCAATCAGTGGGTCAAGCAAGCCGGTAGGTCTGATCAGTTGTTCAACAACAACACCTTCTGATTGCTGAAGTTCATAGTCTGCGGGCGTTGCACTCACATAGATCACCTGGTTGCACATGGCTTCGAACTCATCAAATTTTAGCGGACGGTTATCAAGCGCCGACGGCAGCCTGAAACCGTATTCGACAAGGGTCTGTTTGCGCGAGCGGTCACCACCATACATGGCCCTAAGCTGTGGAATAGTCACATGACTTTCATCAATGATCATCAGGTAATCGTCAGGAAAAAAGTCGAGCAGACAGAATGGTCTGCTACCTGGTTTTCGTCCATCGAAATAACGTGAATAATTCTCAATTCCACTGCAATAGCCAAGTTCACGCATCATCTCGATGTCGTACACCACCCGGTCTTCGAGTCGTTTTGCTTCTTCGTGCTTGCCAATTTCTTTATAATAAGCTACTTGCTTAAACAAATCGTCCTGAATTTCGAGCATCGATGCGCGCATTTTCTCCTGGGAGGTCACAAAGATGTTTGCCGGATAAATGGTAATCAGGTCCATGGATGTGATGCCCCTTCCACTCACAGGGTCAAAGCTTTCAATGCTTTCAAGCTGGTCATCCCAGAAGACAAGCCGGATGGCAGTGTCGGCATAGGCGGGAAAGATATCGATGGTGTCTCCCTTTACCCTGAACTTACCCCTGCTCAACTCAAGTGGTGACCTGCTATACAGTGAATTGACAAGTTGTTGCAGCAACATATTGCGGTTCACCTGCATGCCTTTTTCAAGCACAATAACGTTATTGGTGAAATCATCAGGATTCCCTATGCCATAAATGCATGAAACAGAAGATACTACAATCACATCGCGGCGCCCTGACAAGAGTGCAGAAGTAGCGCTAAGGCGCAGCTTTTCAATCTCATCATTAATTGAGAGGTCCTTTTCAATGTAGGTGTTGGTGACGGGTATAAAGGCTTCCGGCTGGTAATAATCATAGTAAGAAATAAAAAACTCGACTGCGTTGTCCGGGAAAAACTGCTTGAACTCACCATATAATTGTGCTGCGAGTGTTTTGTTGTGGCTCAGTACCAATGCCGGTCGGTTCACTGCCTGTAGCACATTGGCTACTGTAAAGGTTTTCCCTGAACCGGTAACACCCAGAAGGGTCTGAAACTTATCGCCCCTTGCCAATCCTTCCACAAGTTGTCGAATCGCATCAGGCTGATCACCTGTGGGTTTAAAAGGAGATTGCAATTGGTAGGCCATGGTTGTTTTTTCGATGAAGTCACAAAGGTAATTCAATTGAAAACAACTTAGCGTACATCACAGGCTCACTTTGAAATTAGCTGCCTTGCATGAAAACCTTGTACATTAAGTGCGTAAAAGTTTGTGGAAACTTCAATCTTGCATACTCAATAAGCGTGGCTGATTAAGTTGCCTCAGTATGACCTGATTAACAGGCTGGCACGGTAGGGGAAATGGTCTGATAATTTCAGTTTAAGGGTTCCGGCACTTAAGGCTTGCAGCTTGTCAGAGATAAAAATATAATCAATCCTTAAAAACGGCAGGTTTCCGGCATAGGTGCCTTCAATGCCATTCCCGGCAAGTTTGAAACTGTCATTAAGGCCGGCGCTGGTGATTTTATGATAGGTGTATGAAGCAGGTGTGTCGTTGAAATCACCACAAACGATGTAATTTTTTGTTGGATCACTGATGGCTTCTGAAAGCGCATTCACTTCGATGGCCCTTTTGGCAAAGGAAGTGTTTAATTTGCCAATCAGGTTTTTACCGTGCTTTTTCATTTGCTCACGGTCAGTAAATGAGCCGTCGCTCACAAAGTCAATTTCCTGCTTCATCAGGCTGAACGAAACAAGGTGTGTGTTGACAATGCGCAAGGTGTCTTCGTCGCCAACTGCCACATCCGCTGCAATGGCGATTACTCTTCCCGGATTGTTTTTTACAACAGCAGTATTAAAAAGCGCTGACCGGGACATAATCAGCAGGCCTTCCTTGCGTTTGACAACCGCTTTCCAATAACCCTCAAAATAGTAGTGTGTGAACCCACAGTCCCTGACGAAGCCCTCAAGTTCAGCAACAGGATTTTCGATGCCAGACCTGAATTCCTGCAAACAAACGAGGTCGGCATTTTGTGCCTTGATATTTTTTGCAATTTCCTTTTGGATTTCATCATGGTCCTTGCGTGTGTCATTGCCGGCAAACACATGCAGGTTAAACGTGAGCACATTGAATGCCTCCACGCTGGTTTGTTGCGAATTGATGGTCACATAGGCAGTGAGCTGTGTCCAGCTCAGGATGAGCATAACCACTGGCAGTAACACCAGCCACTGCCTCAGCAACAGGTGTACGACAATGAAAATGAAATAGGAAAACACAAATAGCGGAAACAATAGACCGAATAACTGTATGATTTCAAGCTCAATCGGATTGATATATGCAGCCAATAACGACAATGCACCAAGCAGACAGCTAACCCAGGTGATCATGCCAAGCATGCTCCGGAATACTTTCCCGGTAAATGAAAACTTATGTGCCTCCAAATAGCCTATCTGTTTTTGTTGCTTGTCCTGAAAAGTAATTCTTTTTCTTTTGCATTCAGGCTGTTGTAGCCCGACCTGGCAATTTTATCCAGAATATGATCAATTTCCTGCTGCTCAGCCACTTTTCGTTTATTGTATGTTTCATCGTCTACCGGGCGTGCATTTGTTGAATAATTTCTGTGGTCAACTTTCATCCTTGCCTTGCGTGAAAAGCGGAACCGTTGTAAAAAGTGCAAATTCTTCTTCACCGAAAAAATATAAATGAATCCAAAAAGGGCTCCTCCAATGTGGGCAATATGGCCGCCGGGATTATTTCCCTGAATACTGAAAAAATCGAGCACGATAAAGGCCATTGCAAGGTATTTCAGCCGGATTTGCCCTATGAGAAACAAATGAACAGTATAATCCGGAACATAGGTGGCTATGGCTACAACGATGGCCAGCACCGATGCGGAAGCACCCAGGGCAACTGCCAGCTGATTGGCCTGCCCGAAAACAGGAAAGAGGTTAAATGCGCCGACGAAAAGCAGCGCACCGGCAATACCGCCCAAAAGGTAGGTTACCAGCAATTGACGTTGTGTGAGGTATTGGAGGAAGATAATCCCGCCAAAATAAAGCATCATCATATTAAACAGCAGATGCAGGAAACCCTCGTGCAGAAACATATAGGAAATGACCGTCCAGGGTTTTTCAAACAGTCGGTCAATGGATGAGGGCACGGCTAGCCACTGGGCTACAACCGATAACAACATCGGGCTCGTTTCCTGAGGCACCATAAAAAGCCAGACAACCAGACTGACCACATAAACCAAGACAAAAACGCCGGCATTGATCAGTATCAGCCTGGGAAGGACCGATTTGCTGCTGAAAAACTTTTTAGCAGCATCAAAAAAATTTGTTGAAGGCGACGCGTACATGATGATAAATTAATAGATAGCACCTTTTTTCTTCCACATCCTGATGAGGAAATATCCAAACAACATGCCGCCAAGGTGCGCAAAATGGGCGATGTTGTTGCCAGGCCGGTTCATGACTCCTTCAAACAATTCAAATGCCCCAAAAATCATCACAAAGTACTTTGCCTTTATCGGAATGGCAAAATACAGGTAGATAATGGCGTTTGGAAACATCATGCCAAAGGCAAGCAAAATACCATAAACAGCTCCCGAAGCGCCCACAACAAGTGACTGATTCAGGTAAAACTCCTTATATGAGGCCATGAAAGTAAGCACAGCCTGCATTGCCTCGGTGTTTTCCGGATTGACAGAAAGCACATGGATATTTTGCTGAAACACCTTGAAACTGCTCCAGATGGCGCCCGAATACTCATTCAGGCGAAAAGTATGGTTCGAAGTAAAAGCAAAAAGGGCATCCAGGTTTTTTGATGCAAGAAACTGGTCCATTTGCGCGAGGTCCGGTGCGATCTGGAAGTGGATCCAGATTTCATAAACAATTCCGGCTCCGATTCCGGTGACCATATAATAAATCAGGAACTTGCCTGGTCCCCAGGCATTTTCAAGGGTGTTGCCAAACATCCAGAGGGCAAACATATTGAACAGGATATGGGTGAAGCCACCATGCATAAACATATAGGTCACGAACTGGTAAGGCTTGAAGTCAGAAGCCCTGAAATAGTGCAGGCCCAGGATATCACTTAACTCGATCTGAAAGGTGTTGCTGAAAGTTATGGTTGCCAGGAAAAATAAACCATTAATAATCAATAGATTTTTGACAACTGTAGGCAGAACCTGAAACTTTGAAGGTTGGTAATAGTTCATAAAAAAGGTGACCGGAATCGTGTTATTTAAGGTTCAATAATAAGTCTTTTAACGGAATTACAGCAAGAATTTTCCTTCCGTCAGGGGCAGTATCAGGTACCTGACAGGCAAACAGTTCGTCTACCAGGGCCGACATTTCTTGCTCAGTCAGGGGTTTATTTGCCTTTAACGCCATATTCAACGCAATTGTTTTTGCCAGGTTAAGTTTTTTATCGAGTTGCAGATCGACCTGATTTCGTTTAAAGTTTTCAAGGATTGTTTCCAGCTGTGCCATCGGGTCAGTGTGGTCAAAACCGGCAGGTGTTCCGTGGATGACGAATGACTGTGTTCCCAGCTCACCAATGTTAAATCCGAGTAGTCCAAGGTCATTCAGGAGTTCCTTCAGTAAGCTGGCATCAGCAGGGTTGAGCTGAATGGTTACGGGGAAAAGCTCCTGTTGCGAGCTGCTTTTCATTTCGTTGAGCTGCAACATAAACCGCTCATATAAGATACGTGCATGGGCCAGGTGCTGATCGATCAACATGATGCCCGACCTTACCCTTGTCAGTATGTAAGATTGCTGAATTTGCATGAAGTTGTTTACCAAAGGCCGGTTATCCTGGCCTTCATCCAATTTTGCCGGCTTAACCTCATCTGTAGCCCTTTCTTCAGGCAATTGACCTGCTGATTCCGAATCAAAAAACACCCTCCAGTCTGATGGCCCGGCCGTGGTGTGCTCAGTCCCGTGAAATGGATTAAACTGCTTGTTCACTGTGATTGAAGGCATGCGTAAGGGTCTGTCAGCCCTGCTGATGTCGCCAAAGTCAATGCCATGATCAGGGCTCAGGTCAAAATCAAGGGTAGGAGTGAGGTTGTGCTGCCCGATTGATTTCCGCACAGCACCATGAAGCATGGCATATACTAACTTGGTATCCTGAAAGTTAACCTCGGTCTTTGTGGGATGAATGTTGACATCAATTTCGGCTGGATCGATGCTGATATTCAGGAAATAGGATGGATAATTGTCTTTGGGCAACAATTCCTGAAAGGCATTCTCAATGGCATGGTGCAAATAGGGATGCTTGATAAACCGCCTGTTCACAAAAAAATACTGTTCACCCCTGGTCTTACGTGAAAATTCCGGCTTACCGACAAAACCTTCAATTGAAATGATGTCGGTCTTCTGATAAACCGGTAAAAGTCTTTCATTGTATACCTGGCCAAACAGGGCCACAATGCGTTGCTTCTGATTGCCACAATATAGGTGATAAAGCTCTTTATCGTTGTGAACCAACACAAAGCCAATATCAGGATGGATCAGGCTGACCCTGAAAAATTCGTCGAGGATGTGGCGCAGTTCTGCCTGAGGCGATTTAAGGAAATTTCTTCGGGCTGGAACATTGAAAAACAGGTTCTTAATGGCAATGTTTGTGCCAGCAGCACATTGACAAATTTGCTGCTCCGTCAACACTGAACCTTCGATATGAATCATGGTTCCCCATTCGTCTTCGAGCCTCCGTGTTTTCAGTTCGACCTGTGCAATGGCAGCAATACTGGCAAGCGCCTCACCCCTGAAACCCTTTGTTCTGATGGCAAACAGGTCATCAGCCTTGCTGATTTTTGAAGTAGCATGCCGTTCGAAGCTCATGCGGGCATCGGTTTCCGACATACCGCACCCATTATCGATTACCTGAATAAGCGTTTTGCCAGCTTCCCTGACAATCAGATCAATCTGCGAAGCGCCAGCGTCAACGGCATTTTCAAGCAGTTCTTTCACAGCAGAAGCTGGCCGTTGGATGACTTCGCCAGCAGCAATCTGGTTGGCAACCGAATCAGGCAATAATTTGATGATGTCTGTCATGGTTCTGCTGGAATCGGATGGCCTGCCTATACGCCAAATGCCTTAAGTATGCTTTCGATGAAACTGGTGAAGAAAATAAGGTAAACAGATGAAACGGCAATCAGCACATAAAACAAGATGGTGATACGCTTGTATTTGCTGTCTTCAACATCCACATGATGCCGGCGCCAGCGTGCATCCATGCGGGCTTTGAGTGCACTGCCGGGCGAAAGTGTGTTATCCAATCCCATGGCTGCTTTTCTCGCTTCACGTGCCTCTTTTTCAGGGTCATAAAACCGCGGTACGTAATTAAATTTCTTTGGAGGTCTCGTCCTTAAAAGAGTGAACTTCATGGTATACAAGGTTTTATTCCGTTACACTTACACTTTCTTCAGGACAAAAATACCTAAAATTTCGGAGAGTTCCTGAAGCAACCAAAGGCTTTTTGTACTTTTGAACCATGGTAATTTACCGCGCATTAATAAAACTTACATGAATAAACCTAACCTGGCCCTGGACAAACTGATTGTGGTGGGTGACAGGGTGCTGATTAAACCTAAAAGCCAGCCTGATAAAACCCATGGCGGTTTGTATCTTCCTCCGGGCTATAAGGACAAGGAAGAGATTCAAAGTGGTTATGTGGTCAAATGCGGGCCGGGTTATCCTATTCCTATGGCTGCAGAAGAAGATTTTGAGCCTTGGAAACACAATGGCGACCCGACGCGTTATCTGCCTTTGCAGGCAAGGGTGGGCGACCGGGCAATTTTTCTGCAGAAGGGCGCCATTGAAATTGTTTACGACCAGGAGAAATACTTCATTGTTTCACAAAATGCAATTTTGTTGCTTGAACGCGACGATTTTTCTGTTGAATAATACAATGATTATGGGGCAAAGGGCCAGATTTGCTGCTTTTTGGGTAATGCTTTTTTGCATTTATATTGCGCTGCCTGGTTGTCAGAACCCGCATAGTCAGCTAAACACCGAAGCCCCTGCAGAAGCTGATAAACCAATGTATGCCCAGGGGTTCACCATTCAGCAGGAAGGCCAGTTCAACAGGTTGAACATCCTGAATCCATGGAATAAGACCCAGTGTATGTTTAGTTGCCTGATGGTACCTGAATCGACGGATACAACCTCTATGCATTTGAAAGGCAATGTATTATTTACACCGGTTAAATCATTGATCTGCTTGTCTTCCACACAGTGGAAGGGCCTTAGCATGCTTGGAGGGATCGACAACATTAAAGGGATCTCAGAAGCCTCCTTTGTCCGTGATGAAACCATACAATCACGCATAAAACAGGGATTGATCATTGAAGTTGCAGCGAACAATGCCTTCAAAACAGAGCTTATTGTCAACATCCATCCTGACGCAATCCTCTATTCGCCTGACCCAGCGGGAATACCTTCGGTGCTGTTGCAAACAGGAGGTCTTTTGTTGCCATGGCCAGATTATTTTGAGCAACACCCACTCGGCAGGGCCGAATGGATTAAGGTTTGCGGTGTGTTGTTGCAAAAAGAACAGGCTGCAGATTCCTTATTTAACCAAATCAGGAATGCCTATCTCGAAGTAAAGCAGCTGGCGGCCGGTGCCAAGCTAAAACCTGGCATTTTTGCCGACAAGCAATTTAGCGGACAATGGTACATTCCTGGAGGCAAAAGTTATATGGCCCGAATGTTTGCTGATGCACATTCGCATTACATATGGGAGGACAATGGTGCAACTGCCAGCTTCCCACTCGACATCGAAACCATTGTTGCACGCGCCGGCGAAGCCGATTTCTGGCGAATTGCCCATGCAGCACCAGAAAACTATTCCTATGCTGAACTCGCTGCTGAGCATGAAATTTATTCACAGTTCAAGGCCTTTAAACAAAAGCAGGTTATTTTCTGTAACACTACCACCACGGCTTATTTCGAGAAAGGGCCGTTTGAGCCCCACCTTCAGCTTGCCGACCTTGTTGCCTGTATGCACCCTGAATTGCTGCATGGACATAATTTCACTTATTACACCCTGTTAAAATGAGGCCAGACTTACACCTGGCTTCAAATAAGCTGTTGATATTCATTATATTGACAGCAGCTTTGCTTTTGATGTTCGTCCTAAACCTGGTTTCTGGTTCGCTCATGATTCCAGTTGCAGACATATTTGCTGTGTTAAGTGGCCATGCCGAGGGCATTAGTGAGTCCACTGTGACCATTGTAATGGATTTCCGGTTCACCCAGGCTGTGACAGCGGCCGTTTCCGGCGCCGGACTTGCTATTGCCGGCTTGCTCATGCAGACATTATTCAGAAACCCGCTTGCCGACCCATCTATTTTGGGTATCAGTTCCGGTGCGAGTCTTGGCGTGGCCATATTGCTTATGCTAACGGGCTCAGCCACAGGATCAGTGCTTGTGCTTTCTGGTATTTGGGGTTCATTGGGGCTGACAACAGCCGCATTTTTAGGCGCCATGCTGGTGTTGCTGGTAATATTATTTACAAGTCACCGTGTTGGTCATATCGTGAGTTTGCTCATTATCGGCATCATGATATCATATATTGGTGGCGCACTTGTGGGCTTTATCAAATATTATAGCCAGAAAGAAGACGTATATGCATTTGTTTTATGGGGCATGGGAAGCTTTTCCAACGTGGGAAAATCAACCCTGGCCTTTTACAGCTTCAGTGTATTGGGTGGGATAGCAATTTCCTTGCTACTTGCTAAACCGCTGAATATGATACTGCTTGGAGAACGCTATGCTGCAAACCTGGGCCTGTCAGTAAGACGCAATCAGTGGATTATCCTTTTTGTGAGTGGATACCTTACTGCGATGATCACCGCCTTTGCCGGACCGATTGCTTTCATCGGGCTGGCGGTACCACACATAGCCCGAAACCTGTTCCGTACCTCCGAGCACCGCTTATTGCTCCCTACAGTTGTCCTTACAGGAGCAATCCTCGCTTTGTTTTGCAACTGGGTTGCCCGCTTACCGGGCTTCGATGGCAATTTGCCCATCAATGCTGTAACAGCACTTCTGGGTGCACCCATGGTTATCTGGATCATCATTCGCCGTCGCGATACTTATCAGAATGATACATGAGTTATATAGTTGACATACAAAATCTTGAAATCGGTTACTTCAAGTCGGGTGAAGGGGGGATTCCACTGCTTCCTCCCCTAAATCTGAGCCTGAATTCGGGTAGCCTGGTCGGACTGATAGGAGCTAATGGTTCAGGAAAATCAACGCTGTTGCGCACCTTATCTGGATTGGCTTCACCATTGTCCGGAAACATTTTCATTCAAGGCAAAAACGCAAGGGATTTGACCCTAGACCAAAAAGCAAAAAGCATCAGTGTAGTTTTAACGGACACTGTTTCTGATCCATATCTACGGGTCGTTGATGTGGTTTCAATGGGTCGTTATCCCTACACTGGCTTTCTTGGCAGGTTATCGCCTGCCGACAAGCAGCAAATTAACATGGGGATGGAAGTGGCCGGGGTCAGTGCATTACGCCACAGGCCAATTACACAACTCAGTGATGGTGAGAGGCAGAAAGTGATGATTGCCAAGGCAATAGCGCAAGACACTCCTATCATCCTGCTTGATGAACCAGCTGCTTTTCTCGATTACCCAAGCAAGATTGACTTGATGTCGCTGCTGGTCAGGCTGGCGCACCATGAAAAGAAAACCATCTTGCTGAGTTCGCACGACCTGGAGCTGGTGCTTAAATCGGCTGACCGCATCTGGCTGCTTGGCAAAGGCATGCAGGCCGTTGAAGGTATGCCGGAAAAACTGGTTCTGAGTGGCCTTATCGGGTCCTATTTTAACAACACCCAATTGTTTGAAGAACCTGATGACCTCGATCTGGTTCAATGGAATTCGGACAAACAGGTGATCTTTGTAGCCGGCTCTGGCTCCAGGGCCAAATGGTTGAAGCATGCCCTCGTCAGGCTTGGCTGGAGACTGGGAAAATCCAATGAACATGCACAAATTATTTACGTAAAAGAAATTCACTATGAATATGTTAAATCAGATAAACTCATTATACAGACAGCCGATATTGAGGATTTGCTACAAGCCCTTGGTGCTGAGAATTGTTAATGTATGCGCTTTATCACTATTGATTATGAGTTTATTCCAGAGTTGTACACCTGCAAAAACACAAGCCGATTTCATTGTTATAAACGCAAAAGTTTACACGGTAAATAACGCCATGGAAACCGCTGAATCATTTGCTGTGAAGGATGGCAAATTTGTAGGTGTGGGTAATGAGCAGGATATGCTTGCTTCATTTACGGCTGAGAAAGTAATCGACTTATCCATGCTGCCGGTATATCCTGGATTTAATGACGGCCATTGTCACTTCTACGGATATGGAGAGAATCTGTTGCGCTATGTAGACCTTGGTGGCACCAAAAGTTTCGAAGAGATCATTTCAAGGCTGAAGGCACATCAGGAGCAATATCCATCGGAATGGATACTTGGAAGGGGATGGGACCAGAACGATTGGGAAAACACCAGCTTTCCTGATAATGAAGCCATTGAAACGGCTTTTCCTGGTAAAATGGTCCTTCTTATCAGGATCGACGGACATGCATCGCTGGTGAGCAAGGCCTTACTCAAGGCATCGGGCATTGACCGCAACACACACATTGATGGTGGTGAAATCCTACACAATGCACAAGGTGAGCCAAGTGGTGTTTTGCTCGATAATGCAGATATTGTCCCAAAATCCCTGATCCCAAAACTCACTGAAGAGGAAAAAATGATGGCATTAAGCCTTGCTCAAAACAAATGCTTCAGGGCTGGTTTAAGCAGTGTTACCGATGCCGGATTGCCCTTCACAACCATCGACCTAATCGACCGTATGCAACTTACGGGAGCGCTTAAGATGAACGTAAATGCCATGTTAGAAGCAGAAGCTGCTACATTGGATCACTATCTGCATGATGGACCAATTGTTAAGGAACGGCTGACTGTCAGGTCGGTGAAACTTTACGCTGATGGTGCGCTTGGTTCAAGGGGAGCTAAGTTGCTTGCACCCTATAATGATGATCAGTCACAAACGGGCTTAATGCTCTATCCACAAAGCTATTATAAGCAACATTGTCAGCAAGCATATGATGCAGGATTTCAGGTTAATACGCATGCCATAGGGGATTCTGCAAACAGGCTTGTTTTGCAGGTATACGCGAAACTTTTAAAAGGAAAAAACGACCTCAGGTGGCGTATTGAACATGCTCAGCTCATCCAGGAGGATGATTTCATGATGTTTGGACAATACAATGTCATTCCCTCAATACAAAGCACGCATGCCACTTCTGATATGTATTGGGCCGGTAAGCGGGTAGGTGCCGAAAGGTTGAAAGGAGCGTACGCTCAAAAGCGCTTGCTCGATCAAAATGGGTGGCTCGTCAACGGGACCGATTTTCCAATCGAGCATATCGAACCAATCTATACTTTTTATGCTGCTGTGAGCCGGCAGGATTTGAGTGGCTACCCGGATGGTGGTTTTCAGATGGAGAATGCATTAAGCCGCGAAGAAGCCCTGAAATCCATTACCATCTGGCCGGCCAAAGGGGCATTTGAAGAAAACAGAAAAGGGAGTATCGAAGTTGGAAAAAATGCTGATTTTGTGGTTCTTGACAAAGACATCATGGTCATTCCGCTAAGTGAAATACCTTCAGTAAAGGTAAGGCAATTGTATATTTTGGGCGAAGCAGTGATTAATCAGCAATGATGTTACCAGCTAGGCCAATGCATTAAACAATATTTCTACCGGATGCAAGGCCTTTTTTCCGGTACCGTCCTTTATCTGGTGCCTGCACGACGTGCCCGATGCAGCGAAAATTGTACCTGCTTCGGCATTTCTCACTGCCGGGAATAACACCAGCTCACCGACTTTCATCGATATACTGTAATGTTCCTTCTCGTAGCCGAAAGAGCCTGCCATGCCACAGCATCCTGAGGGAATTTCCGACACCGAATAAGCCGTAGGAATCGACATCATTTTCAATGCATGCGAAGTTGATGCAATTGACTTTTGCTGGCAATGCCCATGGTAACTGATTACCTTTTTTTCGGCAGTAAACTGCTCACTGCGAATATTTCCGGCTTCAAACTCCCTGCAGATGAATTCTTCAATAGTAAAGGTGTTTTCAGCCAAGGCCCGGGCATCAGCACGCAAAGCTGCATCGACCAGTTCGGGATACTCATCCCTGAAACTGAGAATGGCTGATGGTTCGATACCAAGCAATGGTTGCCGGTTGTTGACCTGTGAACGCAACATCCTGACATTTCTGTTTGCAATATCCCTGGCCTTTCGCAACAAGCCTTTGCTTAAAAATGTGCGTCCACTTTCGAGGTGTGTGGGAATGGTAACTTCGTATCCAAGTTTCTGCAACAATAGAATTGCTTTGATGCCTGTTTCGGTATCGTTGAAGCGTGTAAATTCATCATTGAACAGCAATACCTTACCCATGGATCGTGCTGACATATTGATTTTCGCCTGATGAGCAAACCATTTGTCAAGTGTTGTCTTGTAAAGGGTAGGCATGCTCCTGCTGGGCTCAAACCCGATCACCTTCATCAGCAATGGACTGATTAGCTTGTTTGTGAGCACAAAATTTGTGATCGCCGGCGCCAAACTCCCGAAGTGATTGATGGAGGATATATATGCGATTAACCTTGTCCGCATCGGGATGCCATTATCGTCGTAATAATGCTGTAAAAACTCGGCTTTTAGTTTTGCCACATCCACACTGCTCGGGCATTCTGATTTACAGGCTTTGCATGAAAGACAAAGGTCCATAATTTCATAAATCTCGCTGTGATTGAACGGATTATTCCTGGTGGAGTTGGTCAGGAATTCGCGCAGGATATTTGCCCGGGCACGGGTAGTATGTTGCTCGCTACGGGTAGCCATATAGGACGGACACATGGTTCCTCCGCTGATTTCCGTCTTACGGCAATCTGCTGAACCATTGCATTTCTCCGCTGCCCTTAAAATCCCCTGATCTTTTGAAAAGTCGAAGATCGTTTCAATATCACGCAACTGTTGCCCGGGAGTATAGCGCAGCGAGGTGTTCATTTTTGGTGTATCAACAATTTTGTTTGGATTGAAAATCCCTTCCGGATCCCAGCATTGTTTAATGGCTTTCAATAAGTTGTAGTTGTGCTCACCGATCATTAATGGGATAAACTCACCCCTGAGTCTGCCATCGCCGTGTTCACCGCTGAGTGAGCCTTTGTATTTCTTCACCAGCAATGCCGTTTCAAGGGCGATGGTGTAAAACAGCTCCACATCGGCTGGGTCTTTCAGGTTCAAGATGGGACGCAGATGCAGTTCGCCAGTGGCAATATGGGCGTAATACACACAGGATTTTCCATATCGGGCCAACATCTGATCGAACTCACTGATGTAGGCAGGAAGCACCTTCGGGCTAACCGCGGTGTCTTCAATAACGGGGACAGGCTTCGCGTCTCCGGGCATATTGTTCAAAACACCCAGCCCGGCTTTCCTTAGTTCCCAGACCTTATTCATATCGGGACCTTTCACCACAGGAAAATGTGTACCAAAACCGGCTTTTCGCATGGCCAGCTCAAGTTCCTGGATTTTGCGTTCAACCAGTGCTGTGTTTTCCTCAGCAAATTCCACAATCAGAATCGCCCCGGGATCGCCTTGCACAAAGAACCTGTTCTTGCGCTGTTCGATATTCTCTTTGGTCAGGTCCATCACGGTCTTATCCATCAGCTCGACCGAGACGGGCTTGAACTCAAGGGCAAGCAGGTTGGCTTCAAGCGATTGCGTAATGGTGTCGAAATGAATGCAAACCAAGGCTTTTGCTTTGGGTGGCAGCGGTACAAGGTTCAGCTTGATTTCTGTGGTGAAGGCAAGTGTACCTTCGGAACCTGCGAGCAAGCTGCAAAAATTAAACGGTTTTCCATCTGGGGTGAATGGAGCCGTAGCAAGTAACAGGTCAATGGCATAGCCTGTATTTCTGCGTTCGAGTTCCGGATCGGGATATTCTTTTATTATTTGTTCCCGGTTCAAAGGATCTTTAAGCAATGTGCTGATGTTCCGGTAGATGGCACCTTCAAGCCCATCAGCCATGCATTTGGCTTCAAAGACTTCGTTGGTAAGGGCCCCAAAAACTACTTCTGATCCGTCGCTCAGCAAGGCCTTCACTTCAAGTGTATGATCCCTGGTGCTTCCATAAATGAGCGAATGCGCGCCGCAGGCGTTGTTTCCCAGCATGCCGCCCAGCATACATCTGTTTGCTGTGGATGTTTCCGGTCCAAAAAACAGCCCATGTGGTGCAAGAAACTTGTTGAGTTCATTCAAAATGACACCCGGCTGCAACCTGACCCAATGTTCTTCGGTGTTGAGCTCAATAATCCGGTGCATATAGCGTGAAATATCGACAACAATTCCATTGCCAACGACCTGACCTGCAAGGGAGGTGCCTGCTGCCCTAGGAATCAACGCGCATTTCGCCGAGCGGGCAGCCTGAATCAGCAAACGGATGTCGTCATCATTCTTCGGGAAAGCCACTGCCAGCGGCTTTTCGCGATAGGCGGATGCGTCGGTGGCATAAATCAGGCGGGTGGCATCATCGATCTTGATTTCACCCGAAAATCTTGACTTCAGCTGTTCAAGTTCATTGTAAATTAAAGAAGTACGCATGGCATTGAAAGGCTTGGTTCACAACGTAATCAGTTGTTTTTATTGAATTTAAGGTCAATATCCCGCTTATTTCATTTTGTCGGTGCTTTCAAAGATCTTATCAGCCGATTTGGCAATAAATCCTGAATACAGCTTGCCATCCTGGTCTGGATAACGGCGGGCAAATTCATAATAACAACCGGGAATTTCCATGACGCCTTCCGTAAAACCGATCTTTATCATTTCGGATCGCGTGCTCGACTGCTCAAGCAATTCGGCTGGTGTACCCTTGATCTCTCCGCCGGAATCATTGATCACAAAGCCATTATCTTTAAGTAATTGATTGACTTTTTGTACTGTATCCAGCGTCTTGAGGCCGTTTACACTAACAGTAAAGTGGTTGGCCCTGAATCCATTCACGTAGAGCCATGCTGCATATTCCGACTCCTGACGCAGCTTTTCGTAGGTTTCATACGATGGAGTTCCCCAAACGTTGCCGCTATAGATTAACTCATCAGAAGCCAGCAAGGAAGCAGGAATCTTTTCAATGAGCGATTGCACGGTTTGCTGTAAAAACGGGCTGAAATCAGCAGTAATCAGCTGTGAAATAAACACCCTGGGGCCGCCTTCGCACTCAAAATGCTTGGCATAAAGGTGCTTCTGTTCAAAATGGTAATCGCCTTTGTACTGATATCCAGCGGCTAAAAAAGATTTGGCCAGCACTTCGATGTTGATACGTGCATTGTCGAAGGTTCTGAAGGCGATATGGTCGTTGGTGACAACTTCGCCTGCTTTGACAAATAGGTCATGTATGGCCTGAACGGATGTGTTCTGTGTGGTGTAATCGTTCCAGAGTCTGTCGAATATGGGCTGTGCTTTCATGCGTTATGATTAAATGAGTTGATGTAGGATTTTCTCTAATCCCTTTAAAAGGGCAGGATCGATAGATGCAAAATTCTCAATTTTTCTGCTTGCAGGACCCGGGTAATGTGGTGAATCTTTCAGGAGTTTTATCAACAAACTGGCCAAGTGTGCGTTGTGCAAACCTTCAACCTCACATTTTGCAACAATGCCTTTGTGTACCGAGAGTGAAATCCGGAAAACACCATAGTCAGACTCGATGTTTTTAGTCAGCATATAGTCTGGAGAGTACCCGAAGTTCCAATCCCAGGTTTTGTATTTTTCATTGGCCAAAGCATTGATTTTCTCACGTTCTTCAACAGTAAATTGCGCGCTTTGTTCATGCTGAAAATGGCGCTGAATGTGTTTTTTCAGTCTTTCTGTGAAAATAGGCATGGATAAAGGACGGGCGAGGTGTGAACTGATGTTTGTAACCTTTGCTTTTACAGAAGGAATGGCCTTGGAATCAAAATCCTGCATCGATGGCTGAATGATGTTCTCCAGCAAATTGAGGTCAGTGTCAAACAACAGCGTGCCATGATGGATTGTCCGGTTTTTAAACACATGGGCTGCATTGCCCGATACCTTCAGGCCATCAACAGTGATATTGCTTTTTCCGCTGATCTGAGCAGGAACACCCAGCGATTGCAGATACGTAATTACCGGAAGGGTGTATTTTTTGAAATCAACCTGATTGCCACCAGCCTGGCAATTCGTTACAAAGGTGTAGTTCAGGTTATTTAGGTCATGAAAAACAGTTCCCCCTCCGGTAATCCTTCTGATGACAGGAATATTATTTTCTGCAATAAATTGTGCGTTTATTTCGCCCATGGCATTCTGGTGTTTGCCAATGACTACGCATGCTGTGTTCTGCCAGAGCATAAAGATATCTTCGCTGCGGTTTTTTAACACATATTCTTCCGCGGCCAGGTTAAACCATGGATCCAGGCTATCCTTGTTAATGAAAATCATGAGGGATTTAACAGAAAATGTGACAATTAGGTGCAAACTTACGAATTAATCGGCTAAAATCCATTAATAAGCACTAATTTTGCGCAACTTTTTAAACAGTTATTCCAATTTATCATGCACAATATCAGAAATATAGCTATAATTGCTCACGTTGACCACGGCAAAACAACCCTTGTTGATCGCATTCTGTTTCAGGTTAAGCTCTTCAGAGATAACCAGGAAATGGGTGAATTGATCCTTGACAACAACGACCTGGAGCGGGAGCGTGGCATCACCATCCTGGCAAAGAACGTTTCTGTGAAATACAAGGATGTTAAGATTAACATCATCGACACTCCCGGTCACGCCGATTTCGGTGGGGAAGTTGAACGTGTGCTCAATATGGCAGATGGTGTGTTGTTGCTGGTTGATGCTTTCGAAGGCCCGATGCCACAAACGCGCTTTGTGTTGCAAAAAGCAGTTGAACTAGGACTTAAACCAATTGTGGTTGTTAACAAAGTCGACAAGCCAAACTGCCGGCCCGACGAAGTGCAGGAAGCTGTTTTCGACCTGATGTTCAACCTGGGTGCTTCTGACGAACAGCTTGACTTTCCAACAGTGTTTGGTTCTTCAAAAAACGGTTGGATGTCAGACCATTGGGAAAATGAGACCTCTGATGTGTCATACCTGCTCGACACCATTATCCAACATATCCCACAGGCCAAATACGAAGAAGGAACTCCACAGCTGCAGATCACCTCGCTCGATTATAGCTCTTATGTGGGCCGCATCGCTGTTGGCCGTTTGTCGCGCGGTTGGTTGCAGGTTGGTATGCCGGTTTCGCTGGTAAAACGGGATGGCAGCATTACTAAATCAACCATTAAGGAACTTTATACATTCGAAGGCCTTGGAAAAGAGCGGATTAAAACGCCTGTTTATGCAGGCGATATCATCGCATTGATGGGAATTGAGGACTTTGAAATTGGAGACACAGTGGCTGATTTCGAAAAACCTGAAGGCTTGCCACCGATCAGGATTGACGAACCCACCATGAGCATGTTGTTTACCATCAACAACTCACCTTTTTATGGGAAGGAAGGAAAGTTTGTTACCTCAAGGCACCTGCGCGACAGGTTATACAAAGAGACCGAAAAGAACCTGGCGTTACGTGTTGAAGACACTGAATCGCCAGATGCCATGCTCGTGTTTGGCAGGGGAATTCTGCATTTGTCAATCCTTGTAGAAACAATGCGTCGCGAAGGCTATGAATTCCAGCTGGGACAGCCAAAGGTAATTATCAAAACCATTGACGGTATAAAGCATGAACCGGTTGAAAGCCTTACTGTACAAGTTCCGGAAGAGTTTGCAGGAAAGGTGATTGAACAGGTAACCATGCGCAAGGGTGAGCTGACCGAAATGAATCCGCACGGCGACAGGATGCACCTTGAGTTTCTGATTCCATCGAGGGGTATCATTGGATTAAGGAACAATATCCTTACAGCCACTGAAGGCGAAGCCATTATGGGTCACCGCTTTAAACGCTTTGAACCCTGGAAAGGGGAGATCAATGCGCGAAACAACGGGGCGCTGATTTCACTTGAAACTGGTACTGCTATTCCTTTTTCCATTTTCAAATTGCAGGACAGGGGCCGGTTCTTCATTTATCCCAATGAGGATGTGTATATGGGACAGGTCATTGGTGAGAATAATCGCTCCATCGACCTGGTAATCAATGTGAACAAGACTAAAAAGCTCACCAATATGCGCGCATCGGGTTCTGATGAGAAGGTCATGATTGTTCCAGCCATCAGGTTTTCACTCGAAGAATATATGGAATATATCAGGGAAGATGAGTTCCTTGAGGTGACACCCCGTTCATTGCGGTTAAGGAAAATTATGCTGGATGAAATTGAACGCAAGCGCGCCAGCAAAGCAAAAGAGTAAGCATGAAAAAGTGGGTGATTTTGGTATTCGTGGCAATGTTGTCGCTGAGTGCCTGCGATGTGTTGCAACAGGCTTCTGAACTTCAACGATTAAGCCTCTGCGAATTCGAGCTGAGTGGAATTCATCAACTGAGGTTAGCCGGCATTGCGTTAAATAATGGCAGCACCCGCTCAGGAATTCCTGTGGGTGAATCAATTACCCTTGCAGGTGCAGTGTTTAGCCGTAGCCTTCCGCTCGATTTTGACCTGATGGTGAAAGTGAATAATCCAAACCAGGGAAAAGCGTCCTTAAACCGCATGGATTATATTCTCAGCATCGATGGCAAAGAGGTATTAAGTGGAAACTTTCAGGAAAAATTCATGATTAACGGCGGGTCATCGGCAATGATGAAAATTCCAGTTGAAATGGACTTGTTTAAGGTACTGCAAAACGAAAGTGGTGATGCCCTTGTGAATCTTGCGTTTAACCTTGTTTCGGGGAGTGGGCAACCAACAGAAATTTTGCTCAAGGTTAAACCCTATATTCAGGTAGGCTCATCGCAACTACCTTATCCCACCTACATCAACTTGCGTAGGAACCTTTAGTTTTTATTCGTAATATCCTCTTTAACAAGCACTCCGGCGCTGTAGTACAGGGTTTTTTCCAGCTTTCCTTCTGGTGTGTAATACTCTTCGGCGCCTTCACGGAGATTGTTTACATAACGAATGACCCGGCTGACATTGCCATTTGAATACCAGGCTTTTTGGATTCCAGTACCCAGCTGATAATCTGCTTTTCCGATGATTTGTCCCTCCACATTATAAAACAGCCAACTGCCATCCATCATGCCTTGTCGATAAAAACCACTTATCATGGTTTCACCGTGTGGATAAAAACGGTTAAACGGACCTTCGATGGTGTCGTTACGATAAAACTCGACCACTGACTTGTAGCCTTCTTTGTCATAGAGAATTGAAATGCTGTCTTTCAGGTTGTTGCTGTACCAGATTTCTGATTGCAGCTTACCGTTTTCGTACCACCTGAGCGATTTGCCTTCGAGCTTATTCGCCTCATAATTGACTTCCTGTTGTTTTTGTCCGTTTTCGTAATACCAGTTAGCCGGACCGTTGAGGATGCTGTCGCCTTGGTAGGATAGCATTGATTTCAACTGCCCGTTTTCCCAATAGGTTTTCCTGGAGCTGGTTTTGTTGCAGGCTGTCAGGACGAACAGCATAAGCGCCCAAAACAACGGGGAAAATATTTTTTGCATGGGAAAAATGGTCATTCTTACCTTATATAGTTCAGATAGGGAAAGTACAGCGGCATTGGTGTCAACGAAAATGCATCGAACCGATAAGTAGTCCAATACACATTTTCGAGACCGTCGTTGTCACCTTTACGTTTGAAAACATAGTTTGACTGCAGCTGATGGGTACTAAAACCCGGAAGACAACTGCTCACATCCCTGTCGAAGTGCATGAGTGCCTGCATGAAATACCAGCCAACATCGAAACCTTCGCAGGCGTATGTGTCAGGCTCGCCATAATATTTTGCTCTGTAATCATGAATAAATTGCTCTGTTTCAAGGCTGCGGTAATTTACAAAACCCTGCACCAGATAGTGCATTTTCAGCTTAAGGAGGCTTTCGGTGAACAGATTTTCATATTTATCCCAATAGGGTAAACCAATCAGCCTGATATTGGCTGAGTCACCAATCTGGTTCAGTTTATTCATGAATTCCATGGCAAACACATTGTCCTCGGCATACACAATCACCACATTTTCGCGCACTGTTGACAGGTTTTTATGCAAGCCATGCAGGCTGTCAGCAACATAGGAATATTCCGTGATGGCATTGTTAAAGAGGGTGCTGTCAAACAGTTGTTTGTGCAACAATTCGGTATCAAAGGTTTTGCCTTCGACCTTAACAGATGGCTTAACGGAAGTGTTCCTTTTGCTATAATCAATAGCGGTGTTGTAAATCACTTCGTTTGGAATGTAAACCCGCTCAGGTATGAGTTTGTCAAGCGCCTGTCGGAGCTGGCCAATCTGGGGTGTTTGTTTTCCGCCTCCCGGCTGAAAAAGAAAAATCCGTGCCTTAGGATAATATTGGGCTACCATGGCCGCCACCAAGGCATGCTGATCTTCAGCAGAGGGTTTTAACTTGACGACATATGGATTGTTGGTCAGGATTTCGCTGCGCTGGGTGAAGGGATTCACAATCAGAATCTGGTGCTTATTTGCAAAAGCCGATACCTGTTCAAAGCTTTTATTAAAAAATGGCCCTACAATTAAGTCCACCTGATTCAGAACGGGATTATTCAGCACAGCAGTTGTCTTGGCCGGATCCTGATCAACATCAAACACATACACCTGGGCATTCAGGCCTGCTGTTTTGGCCAATGAATCGATTGAAAGCATAAAGCCTTCATAAAAACCCATGAATGCAAATTCCTGCCGAGAGGCCAATGCTTCAAGGTCAGAATCAGGAGTGATGCGCAATGTGTCATGTGGTTTCAGGTAAAATGGCACCATCAGGGCTACCTTGAACACCTTGTTGCGATATGCGTATTGTCCATCACAAGGTTCATTTGCATGATCCTGAGTCCTGACTGCATTAGCCGGATTTTTTGATTCATTATCCGACTTTTCAGCCGATATTTCCGGACTTATCGGCGATGGACGCACGGGTAGTGGAATCCTGACAACATCGCCAACCTTAACTTTTTTGCCAATTTTGGGATTGATCCGCTGCAGGTCAGTGAGGCTTAAACCGTATTTCGCAGCGAGGTTCACCGACTTTTCAGTGACAAGCACGCGGTGGTCAATGTAACTAAAGGCTATTTTTTTTTTAGGGATCAATATTTTTTGTCCGGGTTGCATATGCTCATTCAGGCCAGGGTTGGCCTTTTTAAGCTCATCTATGCTCACTCCGTTGTTCAGGGCAATCCGGTACAGAGTTTCTCCCTTTTTGACAATATGTATGACAGTGGCTGTATCCTGTATCGCCTCTGAATTGCCGTCGGTTTTCTTCGCTGATGAAGGCAATCGCAGTACCTGGCCCACTTTGATGTCTTCGCCCAGGCCCGGATTGGCCTCACGCAACAGGGCAACACTGAGGTTGTATTTTTTTGCCACAGCGTACAAGGTTTCTTTGGGTTTCACCACATGTTGTGGATAATCCACTTCAGGCCAGATAATTGCCGGACTGGTCTCTGCAATCTGAGGCGTGGATGCCACAGCACCACTGCCTGCTGACTTTGTATCAGTTTTTGCCGTTTTGTTTTGCTGGCTTGAAGTTTTCTGAGTTTTATCAGCACCCTGGCCGGCCAATTCCAGGTCTGCCTTACGTTTGGCGGGAGTTTCATACGGGTTAAAGTCTGACCGCTTACTCGTTAAATCAGTGGACGGCTTGGTTTTGGGAGCAATCGGTACAATCACATATTCTCCTTCAGGAATGGGATCACTTAAGCGCGGATTTGCCGTTCGTACAAGGTTTTCGGAAACAACATAAATATTGGCTATATAGCTGAATGTCTGATTTTTAACAGCCACGTGATAAATGTAATCATAGGCTTCGGTGATGGGCAGGCTTGGTTGCTCGGCCTGGCTCAGGCTGACAGGCGTAATGGCTTCGCTGCTTACCGGAATCCGCAGGATTTGATTCACCCTGAGTCCGGCACGTGCCTCTGGATTTGACATCAGTACTGACTCGACAGTTACCTTGTAAGCCTTTGAAATACTGTATAATGTCTGTTTTGAACCAACCGTATGCAGGCAATAGTTTTTCCCGTTGTACTCCGCAAATGTTTCTGAAAGAGGAATGTCCTGCTGGGCGTATACCTTTCCCAGCCAGATAAAACTCATCAGGATAGTGAAAAACAACAGGCTTTTTACGTTAAATTTCAACATGCCTTGGTTTACTGCATTTAATCATTCAATGTGTTATTCCCACTCAATGGTTGCCGGTGGTTTCGAGCTGATGTCGTACACAACACGGTTAACGCCTTTTACCTTATTGATGATGTCGTTTGACACCTTTGCCAGGAAATCATAAGGCAGCCGCGACCAGTCGGCTGTCATGCCATCGGTTGAATTAACAGCCCTCAGAGCCACTACATTTTCATACGTGCGTTCATCGCCCATCACACCAACTGATTGAACAGGAAGCAAAACTGCTGCTGCCTGCCAAACTTTATCGTAGAGTTCATTTTGAAACAGTCCGTCCACATAAATCTCATCAACTTCCTGCAAAATACGCACTTTTTCCGGTGTTATTTCTCCCAATATCCGGATGCCTAAGCCTGGTCCTGGAAATGGGTGCCTGTCGATGATCATCGATGGGAGTCCCAGCTGTCTGCCGATGATCCTGACTTCGTCCTTGAAGAGGGTGTTTAGTGGTTCAACAACCTTCAGCTTCATAAAGTCGGGCAAACCACCCACATTGTGATGCGATTTGATGGTTGCCGATGGTCCTTTAACAGACACAGATTCAATCACATCGGGATAAATGGTACCCTGGGCTAGCCAACTTACGCCTTCGATGTGGTGAGCTTCCTGATCAAAAACTTCGATGAAGGTGTTGCCAATGGCTTTTCGTTTCAACTCTGGTTCCGAAATACCTTCCAACGCCTTGTAAAACTGAGCCTTTGCGTCGACACCTTTTACATTGAGGCCAAGATCGTGGTATGAATGCAACACCTTGTTAAACTCATTTTTGCGCAAAAGACCATTGTCGACGAAAATGCAGTACAAGTTACTTCCAATTGCCTTGTGCAGCAAAATGGCTGCCACAGATGAATCGACACCACCACTTAGTCCCAACACAACCTTGTCATTTCCCAGCTTTGCCCTTAATGCACTGATGCTGCTTTCGATAAACGAATCGGGTGTCCAGGACTGGTGACAACCACAAATGTTTACCACAAAGTTTTTCAGCAACACCATGCCTTCTGTTGAATGGTACACTTCAGGATGGAACTGAATGCCGTATGTCTGTTCATGTTGAATATGAAACCCTCCCACAGAAACATCGGCTGTACTGGCGATAATGTCATATCCGGCGGGCAGGTTCAGGATAGTGTCGCCATGCGACATCCACACCTGGCTACCACTCGTCATATTTCGCGTTAACGGGCAGTTCCCGTCGATATAGGCCAGGTTAGCCCGGCCATACTCACGTGTTGAAGAAGGTTCCACATTGCCACCACCATGTAATGCCAGAAATTGTGCGCCATAGCAGACACCCAGCAAAGGAATTTTCCCCCGGATGCCTTCAAGATCAGGCACTGGCGATTGCGGGTCACGTACCGAAAACGGACTTCCCGAAAGAATGACACCTTTGATGGATTCATTTATCGCCGGGAAGTGATTAAATGGATGTATTTCACAATAAACATTGAGTTCCCTGACACGACGGGCAATTAACTGAGTGTACTGTGACCCGAAATCGAGAATCAAGATAGTTTCCTGCATGATAGGCTGATTGAATTGCAAATTAAACCAAATTCGTTAAGCCTGGCAAAAATAATCAATATCGATCGTTTTTGGTGGCTAAACATATAACTCATTGCAATAATCTTTATTGCCACGACCACCAACGCCTTGAAATCATGAACATCAATACGGATCGTAAGGCGGTGTTCTAACACGCAAAGTTTTTTCATCTTTGCAAAAAAAACACACCAATGCCCAGGTATTTTATCAGGCTGGCCTATCAGGGTAAAAACTATCACGGATGGCAATCGCAGCAAAATGCCAGCTCCGTTCAGGACGAGCTTGAGAAATGCCTTTCGCTGAAACTTTCTGCAAAGATCAGGCTGACAGGTTGTGGCCGCACAGATACCGGCGTACACGCGCTAATGTATTACGCACATGCAGATTGGGACAAGGAGTTAAGTCGCGAAGAGCTTGTAGTTCTTACCGAACAGTTGAATGTTTTTTTGCCTGACGATATTGTGGTGTATGCAATTGTTCAGGTTGCGGCTGATGCACATGCTAGGTTTGATGCTGTTTCACGCAGCTACCGCTACATAATTTCACGAAAAAAAGATCCATTTTTGCTTGAAGGAAGCTGGTATGTTTATGGACCGATAGACGTGGTCCTGTTGCAGCAAGCTGCAGCCATTCTTTTCGAATACACTGACTTTACCAGCTTTTCGAAACTGCACAGCAGCACCAAAACAAACGACTGTAAAATCATGGCTGCCTCATGGCATGAAGCTGATAACCAATTGATATTCAACATTACAGCCGATCGGTTTTTAAGAAATATGGTGCGTTCGATTGTTGGCACAATGCTTGAAATCGGAAAAGGAAAAATGAGCCTGGCGGAATTCAGGAAGGTGATTGAAGCGAAAAACAGGGCTGCAGCAGGACTATCTGTTCCGGCAAAAGGACTGTATTTATTCCAGGTTGCGTATCCTGTTGAAATATCGGAGGCGCTGTAGTCAACCACAACAAATGACTCAGTTTTTTTTCAGGAGCATCAAATAGCGTTTTTTGATGGCTGCCAGCTGATCGACAGTAAGGTTCTCCTTGTAAATCCTGACAAGGTCAGTTATCCCGCCTTTTTCGTAGATGAATGCAGTGGCTGCATCGAAAAACAACAGCTCCGTGTGGTATTTCACCTCTATGCTAAGTTGTGAAAAGGCCTCCCATGACATGCTCGAAGGGATGACAAAATAGCCATGGTGGGCCTGGCTGGCGTCCATATACATGTCTTCACCAGCCACTGTAAGGTAGAAAAACTTCCTTAGGCGGATCACGGCTTCATCATGATCAATCTTCCGCATCTTCTTTTTCATCGGAATGCCTTCATTCATGTATTTTTGCTGAATGTTGACGATGTGTTTATAATCGGGCAGGTTGCGTATGCGGATGACCTGACAGTCGATGCCTGCTAGTCTAATTGTGCCGGTTACCGCATCGAGCGGACTATTTTGCTTTCGTGCAATGTGGGTAGTGGCCCTGGTGATTGCTTCAAGCGATTGCGTGCCTTCAAGAACCAGGTAGAGATAATATGGGGTTGTTGTCTGTGCCACTTCACTGTAATAACCAGCAAAAGGCATTACTGATTCAAGCACACAGGTGTTTGGCATAATGAGTCCGCTCTCCATACACGACATTGGTTCCTGCTTAACCAAAACACCAAAACGCTCAAGAACTTCGTTTTGTTTCATTTTTTTGATGGTTTTAAAACAGGGTATAAATGTACAAAACCAATTAGCATTTAGGCAAATGGTTTATTTAAATTATTTAATGACTTCATCAATGCACAGGTGAAAATTGCTTGTTAGTCCGCCACAGGTTTGCCTCAGATGGACGAAGGAAGCCTTGCTCTCACATGTATTCTAAATGCCCACGCTTACACTCAGCTCATTTTACTAATATTGTATAATAAAAACTACCCAAATTGGTATCTGGAATTTAGTTTATCTATAATTAAAAATTATCATATATGCTTAAAAATAAAGTAATTGTCATTACGGGAGCCTCGAGCGGAATTGGCGAAGCTACAGCAATGCTGCTTGCAGAACAATCAACAAAAATTGTATTGATGGCCAGAAGGATCGATCGCCTGAATGCGTTGGCCGGAAAAGTAAGGCAGCTTGGATCAGAAGCCTATGTCGTGCAGGTTGATCTGACACAGCGTAAGCAGGTCGAACAGGCGTTCGCAACAGTCTACAGCCATTGGGGCAAGGTTGATGTGCTGATCAACAATGCTGGCTTAATGCCGGTTTCGTACCTCGATAAGTTAAAAATTGATGAATGGGACCGGATGATTGATGTAAACCTGAAAGGATTGCTGTATTGCATCGCTGGTGTTTTAACAGGAATGAAATCAGCCGGTGGCGGACATATTGTGAATGTATCATCCGTTGCAGGAAGAAGGGTATGGCCGGGATTTGCTGTTTACAATGCCACCAAATTCGGGGTAACAGCCTTGTCCGAAGCAATGCGCATGGAGCTTACGCCATCGTTTAACATCAAAGTTACCGTTGTTGAACCTGGCGCTGTTGCCACAGAGCTAACACAAACCATCACCGATAAGGACATCCTGGAGAGTTTTGCGAAAAGAGGCGAGGGCATGGTGCCTCTCGAAGCGGCAGACATTGCCAGGGCAATTAAGTATGCCATTACCCAACCTGATCAGGTTAATGTGAGTGAGGTCCTGGTTATGCCAAGGACACAGTTCTAGAATATATATTCTATAGATATCAGATAATCAACACATAATGTTGAATATTCGTGATTTTAACATTTATTACGAAATATTTCGTATATTTTTGTTGACATAGCATGATTGATCATTTACTTTTGCTACGAAAATATTCGTAGTTTATGAATGATTACATCAAACCCACCGAGTCGGAACTTGAGATCCTGCAGCTATTATGGGAATATGGGCCGGCTACGGTGAGGCAAATCAACGATGCCCTGAATAAAAAGCGCTACACCGGTTACACAACCACACTCAAGCTTTTGCAGATCATGGCCCAAAAAGGAATTGTCGTTGTCGACAAAAGGGTTCGTACACATGTGTATAAAGCTGCCTTACAGCAGGAGGAAACCCAACAACGTCTGGTTGACCAGTTTCTGGATGCAGCTTTCGGAGGTTCAGCAAAAAAACTGGTGATGCAGGTGTTGGGAAACAAGAAGCCGAGCAAAAACGAGCTTGATGAAATCAAATCACTGATTACAAAGCTGGAGGGAAATAAATCATGAATACAATGATGCTCACTTTTTCCAATCAGTTGCTGCAAAGCCTTGGGTTTACCCTGCTACACTCATTATGGCAATCGGCCCTGATTGCGATTGCTGTGTTTGTATTGCTGAAAGGAATGAGAAATGCCTCAGCGCTCAGCCGGTACTACATTTCATTTACGGGCTTGTTACTGATGCTTGCCATTCCCGGAATCGCTTTCGTACAATCATTGGGCAAATACAGCCCTGTGCCGGAACAACCGCTATTGCCACCTCAAACTGATGACCTCATTGCCGTTGTATATGTGCTTGCTGATGCAGGTTTTGGTATACAGGCTTTCGTTAACCAGATTTCAGACGCGTTTTCAGCCATGGCCCCATATTTTGTCTGGTTCTGGCTAATTGGGATGATGATGATGTCGGTTCGGCTGGGCGGGGGATATATCCTGGCTTACAGGCTAAAAACAACCTACACCAGGCCGGTCGAGCAAAAATGGGAGCTTATCCTGAACAGGATGGCCGACAAGTTGCATATCAGGCATAAGATCAGCTTGTTTGAATCGGTAAAAGTGGATATGCCCATGGTGATCGGATACCTCAAACCTGTGATTTTACTGCCAATCGGCACCCTAAGCCGCATGCCCTATGATCAGGTCGAAATGATCCTGGCCCATGAGCTGGCACACATCAGGAGGGCCGATTTTCTGGTGAACCTCATTCAGTCAGTGGTTGAAGTTGTGTTGTTCTTTAACCCCTTTGTCTGGTGGCTTTCATCAGTAATCAGGCAGGAACGCGAGCATATCTGCGATGATATGGCAATGAATATCAGCGGCAAAGGACTTTCACTGGCCAAAGCGCTGGTGAGCCTGTCGGACCTTCCGGCCGCTGCAATGGATAATTCTGCAATTCTTTATTTTAACAAATACAATACTATGAAACGGATAGAAAGGCTTTTCAGTAATCCAAGACTGAAACCCTCATCATTTGAAAAAATGATTGTAACATTGATGGCCCTGGTTGTTGTCATCATCATTTCAACTTCAGGAACATTTGCCGGATCGGCTGACAACGGAGTGGCTGAACCTTCAGCTGTCATCAACGGAACTGATGGTAACTATGCAGTTGACATCATGCCATTGCCTGACACATTAAAGGATGCACCAGCTCCTGTAGTAAAGGAAAAACGCGAAATTTACCTTGAAGTTGAAGATGGAAAAACTGTAAAAGCCATAGTCAATGGGAAGGAAGTTCCTGCGGAAGAGCTTGAAAAAGAAGCATTCAGGATTTCAGACCACGACACCGCAATTACGAAAAGGGTTATCATCAAAGGGGCTCATCCGCGCTACAAAGAAGTCATCGTGGAAACAGATGAGGTCGAGTGGAATCAAAAAGGCAACAAGCCCGGAAAAGAAAGGAAAGTCATTGTTTATGATGATGACAAGGTGTTTATGGCACGTCCCAAGCCACACGGAGCGCCTCCAATGCGTTGGAAAGGAAAAAACCAGGAAGCCTATGCGTTCGACATGACCATCACTGACGGTGACTCCCTCATGGTAAATGTAAGTCAGATCGATTCCCTGATCAGGAATGCTTACGTCATGCAACTCGATTCGGCTGGTGGCATGCGTGTACTGGCGGATGGCGAACTCGATTCAGTGCTGACCGTTTACGGGATGCCAAAAGATGGTCCGGGCCATGGCAACAGGCGCATGATTTACATGAATCACCCTGATGTTGAAGGATTAAGAAGGAACGCCGAAGAAATGAGGCGGCAACGCGACATGGAGCGTGAACTGATGCAAATGGAGCGCGAGGCCAGGAGGATGGCCGATGGGCAGGAGCTGGAGGCCAAGCGGGTGGAAATAGAAGCGAAAAGGCTGGAATTGGAAGCCGCCAGAGAAGAGATGGAGGCCAACAGAATGGCGATAGAAGCAATACCCGAACCCGGGATTCCCAGACATATGTTTTTTCCTGAAGAAGGTGAATTCGAATTCTTTATGGATAGGGAAAGGCCTGAAGGACAATGCAGGTATGACCACAAATATATCCGCCTGTTTAAGGAGGAGCTGCTCGAAGCAGGGCTGGCCGGGCCAGGCTCAGACATCACGCTGACCCGCAAGCAGCTGATCATCGATGGCACTGTTGCTGACAACAAGTTGCACAAGCATTACCTGAAACGTTTCGAAGAAATTACAGGCGAAAAACTGGATCAGAACCAGGCTGTGGTGATCAGATAAATGCCGTCATAACCGATTTAAAAACTGCTTTTTTCGATGAAGAAAGCAGTTTTTTTATTTGAAAATGAGTAACTTTGAAAAATAATCTCATTTTTTTTCTGAGCACAAGTAAACCATTTTCCTCCACAGGTATCTGAATAGTATGTTAAACTTAATAATTAATCATTTATGAAATCCACCAAAGTAATGTTGCGTTTTGCCGTTGTCGTTGCAGTAGTGATGCTTACATTTTCCTGCAAGAAAAGTGACAATAACCCGAACCAGAATGAAGCCGACAGCTTTAAAAAAGATGCGTTGGTTGAATCAACCTTTAATGAAGTTGCTGAAATAGCCGACCAGGCCTGGAATTCAGTGGCTTACCAGCTAAAGTCAACCGAAGGTGGCACCTTCCTCTTCAGCCCCTGTGCCACCATTACTGTTGATACTGTGGCAATGCCTCACGTGATGACAATCGATTTTGGTACTGAAAACTGCCTTTGTCATGATGGAAAATACAGGCGTGGACAGATCATCGTAACCTTCACAGGCAGGTACCGCGAACCAGGCACCGTTAAAACCCGCACCTTTAATGAATACTATGTCAACGATAACCATGTTGAAGGACAATCGGTGGTGAGCAATATGGGATTCAACGATGACGGGTTCATTTACTTTACCATTGCTGTTGAAGGCACGATCACCTTTGCCAATGGCGAAGGCACATGGACATGGATGTCGAACCACACCAAAACCTGGATTGAAGGTTACGAAACATTTTCATGGCTCGACGATGTATACCTGATCGAAGGAAATTCCTCCTCAACTTTTCTCGATGGTGGCACTGTAAGCCGTCAAATTATCCTTCCATTGCGCCGCGAACTTACCTGCCACCATTTTGTCAGTGGCAGCATCGAAATCACCCGCGAAAACAGACCCACACGCTTGCTTGATTTTGGCGACGGCACTTGCGACAACATTGCTACCGTAACCATCAATGGCGAAACACATATCATTAGATTGAAATAAATAAGAAACATTGCTTTGAAGGGCGCAGGTCTCAGGCATGCTATAGCCTGAGACCTGCTCACCAAGGCAATTGACCTGCAGTGCAAAAGCGGTTTTATGGATTCAGGTGATGAAACTTTACTCACATTATCAGCAGGTGAAACAGAAAAACCAGGCGATTTCCGCTTGCTCGTCAACGCGCATAGCAGGCCACTTTATGCCCACATCAGGAGCATTGTCCTCGACCATGAATCAACAAACGATGTACTGCAGAACACCTTTCTCAAAGCCTGGCAATCCTATCCGTCTTTCAGGGGCGATGCGAAAGTCTCCACCTGGCTCTTCAGGATTGCAACTAACGAAGCCTTGCAACACCTGCGAAAACGTAAAACAAGGGAAGTATTTTCCCGCATATTGCTACAGCACCAGCCTCAACAACAAACCGACGCCCATTTTAACAGCGACGACATCAGGAAAAAACTTGAATCAGCCCTCAATACACTGACAACGAAACAGCGCATGATTTTTGGTATGAAATACTTTAACGAGATGAAATATAGTGAGATAAGTGAGATTCTGAAACTTTCTGAAGGAACCCTGAAAGCTGTTTATCATCATGCAAGCCGAAAAGTAGAAGCGTTTATTCTTCGCCAATCAATAGACTAAAATGGAAAAAAATATACATTCAATGAAAGGAAAAGGTCCGGATGCATTTAATGATGTTCCGGAAGGCTATTTTGAGCAGTTGCCCGACACCCTGCTTAACGCTGTATCGCAGCCGACCCGACAAATTCAAGCTCGGTTTTTGTATACCCTGGCTGCAGCCTCCGTCGTTATTTTGGTGCTTGGCATAAGCCTGATCCTGTATTTAGCCGGAAGCGGAACTTCCAATGCGCCTGTACAATACGTGGTTAACGATACAACGCAAATAAACAACCCAACAAACCCGCATATTACTGATGTCAGTTCGGCTTACCAGCATCATGGATTGGTGCTGACAGCAGTTGATATTTACAGCACGGAAACAAATACAAACCTCAGGTTGATTGATCAGGTTTCATATGACGAAATCATTGATTACCTGGTATCGGAAACAGATTATGATTTTTAAACACAAGCCAATGAACCGTATTTTACAAGCACTGAGCACCCTGACGCTCATCGTGTTTCTGGCCTTTAACGGACAGGCATTCGCTCAACGACGCTTTGAACAGCAACAGGTTAAAGAAAAGATTGAAACAGCGCGCATTGCTGTTTTCAGCAACCAGATGGACCTGACACCGGAGGAGGCAAGCGTCTTTTGGCCTCAATACAACGCATACCGAAAGCAAATGAAAGACCAAAAAGACCAGACAAAAAAGGTACTGGCGAAGCTGAATAAGGAGGTTGCTGAAATGTCGGATGAGGAACTTAACATGCTCATCGACGCAAGGCTTAGTGAAGCAAAGGCACTTATGCAGACGCGTACTGACTTTATCATGTCGCTCAGAAAAGTGCTACCACCCCGAAAAGTCATCAGGTTTTATAAAGCGGAAGAGCAATTTAAGCGGATGCTGCTCGAAAAAGCTGCTGAAAAGCGAATGAATGAACCATTCGAAACGGACGAATAAATTCCGGCTAAACTCGCTGTTTATTGCGAACATATCCCTGGAAATTATAAAAAACTGCGCAAGCAGTTTTTTTTAGGTGTTTATGTGCTGATCACTGAATGCACGGTGGCAGTATAATTTTGCCTAATTTGCGGTGCGAAAATAAATCCGGCAATTATGGCCTGTAATTTTAATAAAATCATCGACAGGGGAGAATCAAACTCCGTAAAATACGACCTGAGGTCTGCCATTTTTGGTAAACCGGATGTGATTCCAATGTGGGTGGCCGATATGGATTTTGAAACCCCTGAATTTATCCGCAATGCGGTAATCGCCCGCGCTAATCATCCTGTCTATGGCTACACATTCAAGCCGGAATCATATTATCAGGCAATCATTCAGTGGCTTCAGCAGCGACATGGCTGGGCTGTACATCCTGACTGGATTTCATTTTCGCCCGGTGTGGTGCCTGCCCTGAACCTTGCAGTTCTGGCAGTGACGCAGCCGAACGACAAGGTTATTGTTCAGACACCGGTCTATTATCCCTTCACCAGTGCCGTTAAACACCATCAACGTGAACTGCTGATTAATCAGCTGATATTTAGCGAAAACAAATACACCATTGATTATGACCTACTGGAACAACAGGCCAGGGAGGCTTCCTTGCTGATTCTGTGCAACCCGCATAATCCCGTTGGAAGGGCATGGCGAAGAGAAGAGCTCGAAAAAGTGGCGGATATATGTATCCGGAACAAGGTAATTGTGCTCTCAGATGAAATTCATAACGACTTGTTATTGCCTGGCTACACGCATCAGGTTTTTGCTGATTTATCGTCTGAAGCTGCACAAATCACCATAACGGCACATGCTCCCAGCAAAACCTTTAACCTTGCAGGCCTTTCCACTTCCTCTGTCATTATTTCTGATGACACCTTGCGAAAAAAATTCAGGCATACCCTTGAGGGCATACACATTGAGCTGGGCAATTTATTCGGCATCACCGCATCCATTGCAGCCTTTACTGAAGGCGATGCCTGGCTGGACGCTTTGGTTACCTACCTCAGCGAAAATATCCGTTACGCAACAGGCATTATAAACGCGCAACTGCCTTGGGTGAATGTTGTTCAAACAGAAGCCACCTATATGATGTGGATCGATTTTTCGGCATCCGGCCTGAGCGATGAAGAGCTTAAGCAGCACTTCATCCATAAAGCAGGCCTTGGCCTGAGTCCTGGTTATGAATTTGGGCCAGGCGGACAGGGTTTTATGCGCATCAATGTCGCCTGTCCAAGATCAAACCTGGAAAAGGCGTTCGATCAGCTTGTCGCTTCGTTTGCCTGAGAACTTGAAAGTTAAGCAGTCATTTGAATTATTTCAAAGAGTGCCAAATCGCCCTGGTGTTTGTTTGGCATAATACTTGACGGCATTTGCCATAAAAATTTACCTAATGAAACTCCTGAAAATTGCCTTCTGGTTTGTTGTTATTATCCTTGTTTTCATATTTGTAATACCCTTGTTTCTTCCTGATAACGTTCAGATTGAGGCTAAAACAAACATCAAAGCCAGCCCGGAAACAGTTTTCAGACAGCTGAATTCGTTGAAAAACTGGTCCAACTGGAGCACATGGAACCAGGCGGATTCTGCAATGACTGTCAGCTATTCAGGACCTGATTTCGGTGAGGGCGCTGTATTTAACTGGAAGAGCAAAGTGCTGGGAAATGGTCAGATTAAAATTGTTAACAGCCTGGCTTATTCCTCAGTCAGAAATGAATTGGATCTGGGTGAAAGGGGGAGGGCTGAAGATGAATGGGTGTTCAAAAAACTAGGCGACAGCATTCAGGTTACCTGGAATTTCCGCGCAATCAACCTGCGTTATCCTTTAGGAAAGCTCAACGGACTCTTCCTGTCAGTGACAATGAAATCGTTTCAACTGGAAGAGTTGGCAGGATTGCGCGACTATTGTCAGAAACAACCCTTGCCGGTTAGCGTGAACTTCATCGAGGTGAAGCCGGCAAAATGCATCTCCATTGCTGATTCTGCAACATACACTGAATTATCAGCCAAAATGGAAGCGGGCTTTACTGCTTTGTTCAAAAAAGCAGAAGCACAAAAGGGAAGCATCACCGGCGCTCCTTTTGCCTTGTATTATAATTGGGACACGGCTGAACAAATTCATTACAGGCTTGGTTTACCAATAATGGAAACAAAGCAACTGGCTTGCGACTTTACACAGGAAGGTGGAAAAGCATTGATGGCCGTAATGAAAGGGAGCTATGATCAATTTGAACGATACCACAATGAAATTCAATTGTTTGCCATGGAAAACAACCTCCAGTTTACAGGAGCACCCTGGGAAGAATATATCAGTGGGCCAGGGAACACTGAGGATGCTGCAAACTGGGAGACAAGGATTTATTACCCTGTTAAATAGCAATGGCAGAATTTATGTTACTTGCATCTGGCAATGATCATATTAATGTATTGTACTGCCTTGACTGCATAAAACAAACCTGATGAATAACACTGAACGGACTGAAAAAAAACGCCTGAGCTGGGATGGTTTGAAACGTTTCTTTTCGTTGATAAAATACATATTACCACACAAATACGCGTTTATTGTTGGCATGGTTGCGCTCAGCCTTTCGAGTCTGGGTACCTTGGCCTTTCCAATGTTGTTGGGCGATTTGCTCGACAGCGCTCATCCTGATACCAGCCTGAAACACATCAATACCCTTGCCCTGATCTTGCTGGGTATTTTTGCAGCCAATGCTGTTTTTTCCTATTTACGGATTTACCTTTTTGCTGTGGTCACACAGCATATGCTGGCCAGCTTAAGGCAAGCCAGTTACAATCACCTGATCAGGCTGCCGATGAGTTTCTTTTCATCGCGCAGGGTAGGAGAGCTAAACAGCCGGATTTCTGCTGACATCTCGGTGTTGCAGGAAACCTTCACCTTCACCATTGCCCAGTTTATTCGTCAGATTATCACCATCATAGGTGGGATTGTTTTGCTCACAATGGTTTCTTATAAACTTACCTTATTCATGCTTGCCTTTGTGCCGGTGGTGGCTGTTGCAGCCCGGTATTTCGGCAAATACATCAGGCGGCTTTCAAAAGACAGCCAATCGCAGCTGGCTGCTTCCAATGTGATTGTTGAGGAAACCCTGCAAGGCATTGCCAATGTGAAAGCCTTTAATAATGAGCCGTTTGAAAACCAGCGTTATATTAAATCAACAAATGAAGTGATCGATGTGGCCCTCAGGGGAGCAAAGTGGCGCGCCACCTTCACATCTTTGATCATTTTTAGCCTGTTTGCTTCCATCGTGGGCGTGATCTGGTATGGCGTCTCGCTTGTTAACCAGGGCGAAGGCCTCAGTACAGGCGACCTCTTCAAGTTTATCCTGTATACGCTCTTTGTTGGCGCCTCTATATCAGGTATTGCCGACTTGTATTCACAGGTACTGAAAGCCGTTGGGGCAACTGACAGCCTGCTTGACCTGATGGATGAGGAGACAGAGGAGACCACTGCCTGTGCGCAGGGAATCGCGCAAGCATTTATTGGTGGCGAAGTCAGGTTTGCCCAGGTCGACTTTGCCTATCCATCGCGGCCCGATATTCAGGTGCTAAAAGGCATCAGTTTAGAGATCGGCGCAGGGCAGAAAATTGCATTGGTTGGTGCTTCTGGCGCCGGTAAAACCACAATCACTTCGCTGTTGTTTCGCTTTTATAACCCCGTAAGTGGTAAGATATATATTGACAATCAGCTTATTGATTCATTTAACCTTTCGTGCCTGCGACAGCAAATGGCGATTGTTCCCCAGGAAGTGTTGCTTTTTGGTGGAACAATCAGGGAAAACATTGCCTATGGCAAACCTGATGCCAGCCTGGAAGAAATTGAACAGGCTGCCACAAAAGCAAATGCATTTGGTTTCATCAGTGAGTTTCCGCAGGGTTTTGATACTGTGGTTGGTGAACGGGGAATTCAGCTTTCAGGAGGCCAGCGACAGCGGGTAGCAATAGCAAGGGCCATTTTGCGCAACCCAAAAATATTGATCCTCGATGAGGCCACAAGTGCACTTGACTCTGCCTCAGAACAGCTGGTGCAATCAGCCCTCGATGAGCTTATGAAAGGACGCACATCGCTGATTATTGCACACCGGCTTTCGACAATATATCAGGCCGACAGAATATTGGTGCTTGATCAGGGCAGAATTGTTGAGTCAGGCACCCACAATGAATTGATAGCCAATGAGCAGGGAATTTATTATAAGCTGACCAAAAAAGCAGCCCTCAACGAAGGTTATATTAGCTTGAATGAAAATCTAGGATGAGTTTTCTATGGTAGAAATGTTGTCAGACCTGAGATATTGAAGGTCATTCATCTGGCTTACCACCTGCAATCATTGCAAGAAAATCTGCTTCGGTGATTATTGGAATGTTGAGTGAAACGGCCTTCTCACGTTTAGCGGGACCCATCTGGCCGCCTGCAAGCACAAAGTCTGTTTTTGAAGAAACCGAAGCATGGTTTTTGCCACCGTGACTTTCAATGAGGGATTTGATTTCATCGCGGCTGAAATGTTCAAAAACCCCACTCACAACAAAGGAACGACCGGCAAGCAGCATACTCCCAGGTTCAGCTTTCTTTGTTCCGGAAAAGTTCAGCCCTTTTTCTTTGAGTCGGCCGATTGTTTTCAGGTTTTTTTCATTGGCAAAAAAGGCGATGACTGAATCAGCAATACGGTCGCCAATTTCATCCACTGCCATCAGCATCTGTTTGTCAGCCTGCATCAACTGCTCAATGTCAGTGAATGCTTCAGCCAGTTTTTTTGCCACAGTTTCGCCAACAAACCGAATCCCCAGGGCGAAAAGGACCCGCTCGAAAGGAACCTGTTTCGATTGTTCGAGGCTGTTTATTATGTTTTCGACTGTCTTTTCCCTGAAACTCACCTTTCTTTCTTTGCCACCATCTTCTGGGACAATCACCTTTTCGAGACCGAATAAATCGTCGTAGGTTAAATCATAGAGGTCGGCAATGCCGTGAATAAGCTGCTTGTCGAATATCAGTTCAATTTTCCCTTCGCCGAGGCTTTCAATATTCATTGCCTTTCGGCTGATAAAGTGTTCGAGCTTTCCTTTCAGCTGAGGCGGACAGGCATTTGCATTGGGGCAATACCAGGCGGCTTCACCTTCGGCCCTGACTAGGGCTGTGCCACATTCCGGACACTGCTGGATGAATGCAATCGGCTGGCTGTCTGTGCTTCTGAATGCCAGGTTTACCGAAGTGATTTTAGGGATTATCTCACCGCCTTTCTCCACCACGACCATATCGTGCATATGCAGGTCGAGTGCCTGGATGACGTCGGCATTGTGCAGGGTGGCTCTTTTCACGGTTGTTCCTGCTAGTAGCACTGGTTCAAGGTTTGCAACCGGTGTTACTGTTCCGGTTCGGCCTACCTGAAAATCAACACCAATAAGTCGTGTGAGCCCTTCTTCGGCCTTGTATTTGTATGCAATGGCCCACCTGGGCGATTTAGCGGTGAACCCAAGCTGCTGTTGTTGTTCAAACTTGTTCACCTTGATCACAATGCCGTCAATGTCGAAAGGAAGTTCGTTGCGACCCGTTTCCCAATCCCTGATAAATTCAAACACTTCATCTATTTTCCGGCAAATGGCAATATTGTTCGAAATGTTGAACCCCCACGACCTCGCCTTGAGCAGACTTTCATAATGGCTTTCGAAAGGAATTTCGTCAGCCATCAGGTAATACAACCAGCAATCGAGCTTACGCCTTGCTACAACAGCCGAATCCTGCATTTTAAGCGTTCCTGCTGCCGCGTTTCTGGGATTGGCAAAGAGGGGAAGGCCATCAGCCTCGCGCTCAGCATTCAGTGCACTAAAACTTTTGTGTGGAAAGTAAATTTCACCACGCATTTCGAAACTAACCGGAAAGTCTCCCTTCAGTCGTAGCGGAATGCTGCGGATGGTTTTCACATTGGCTGTTACATCATCGCCTTTGGCCCCATCGCCACGGGTGACAGCCCTTTGCAATAGACCGTCCTCGTATAGCAGACTGATGGCAAGACCGTCGTATTTGAGTTCGCATACGTATTCAACATCTTCGCCAAGGCTCTTCCTGATGCGTGCATCAAAGTCGGTGATTTCAGCCTGGCTGTATGAGTTGGAAAGTGAGAGCATTGGATAACGGTGGCTCACAGAGTCAAATGCCCTGGTCACGCTGCCGCCAACACGCTGCGTAGGTGAGTCGGGTAAGGTCAGTTCAGGAAAGGCTGATTCCAGTCTGACCAGTTCTTCGAGCAGCCTGTCGAATGTAAGGTCAGAAATTTTGGGTTGGGCCAGCACATAGTAGCTGTAATTATGCTCATTAATTTCTTTGGTGAGCTTCGCGATCCGCATGCCGGCCTCTTCCCGTGTCATGTTTATTTCACTTTATCTGGCATCAGGGCCGTGTTCCGGTAAATATAAATGCTTTCGTTGGCATTCACCGGGTTCAGCCAATGGATAAACCTATCCATCATGCTGGGTTTTACATATGTTTCGAAAACAAGTCCCGGGAATACCTGCTTCACAGAGTCAACCCGCATATCGAGGTTGTCGGGCTGGTAGAAAAGGACGAATGCAGGCTGGTTGTTCACATCGCTCCAGTCGGCCCACCGATGTAAATCGCTGTAATGATTTCCTTTGGTGAAAAAATAACTATATGGCCACTGGCCGATGTAATAAAGCGGTGGAAAACGCATAACGCGCTGATTGACATCTTCGATCATGATCGTTTTGATGCCGGAATACTGGCGCAGGTAACTCATCGATTCAACCCTGGCCCTTTTCGAATACATGGGAGTAACGGTGAACAGCAAGGCCAGGTTCAGCATCCAGAAAAATACCCACATGGATGTCAGTAGCTTTTTGTTTTTGTGCCAGAAGGCTGAACCGGAAACAAATGATTCCCATCCGACGAGTCCAAGCACTATGATCATGGGCAATACCGGCAGGATAAACCGTTCCTGCTTGTTGGGAAATATGGAATGGAAAACCAGAAAAACAAAAACAGCAAAAAATAACAGAAACTGCTTCCGCCAAAGTCGGAAATAGCCAAAAAGCAGCATGACGCTTAACGGAGGGATCAGCAGCCCGAAAATCACCAGGAAGTAATTATACCATGGCATGGTGTTGTAGCTGTAAGCGTGGTGTACATTGTAGTTGATATATTCTGTAAGTTCAGCAAATGGGCGATGCCATACGATAAAATCGATTCCACCCTGAAAGATGACAACGGAAGCCAGGAACCCGGCCGCTGTCGAAAGCATCCCTTTCCAGTTTCCAAGAATCATGAGCGCAAGGCCCAGACCGCCAGTGTAAAAGATGGTCTGGTAACGTACCGAGAATCCAAGCCCAAGGAAAAATCCGGCCACAAGGAAAGAAGTGATGTGGTAGCCCGGCTCTTTTTCTTTCCGGATCAGCTCCTGCCTGAGCAAGATGAGTGTTCCATACATCAGAAATGGAATGCACACCGCTTCGACAAGATTTCTGACGCTGACAAAAGGCATAAACCAAAATACAGCCAGCAACAAGGCTACCCGATAGGCAATTTTCTTTTCGGCGATGAGCGAAGCAATGCGGTAGCCAAACGATATCACAAGCAGGGATAGGAGGGCATGTATTCCCCTCACAAAATACATTTTAAGCTGAGGGTCACTTAAGCCAAACAGCTTAAGGAAATGGAAAAACAAAAAATGAAAACCAACATAGAAAAAGCTATGACCCTGAGGACCTTCGTTACCTTCGGTGCTAGGAAGCCAGCGATAATAATCAACCCCATCGAGCCAGGATTGTGCTGGTTCGATCACCAGAAAATGGTCGTCGTGCATGCCAAATCCCTTGGAAAAAATCACAGCGATGAACCGCAATATCATTCCGATCGCCATGATAAACAAAAAAGGATGCTTTTCTTTAAAATGTATTATTCGCTTCACCATGCTTTCGGGGGATGATTATGTGTAATGGACAAAAATAGAGAATTTTCAGGCTTTTCGGACCTAAACAATGCTTAAATTTTAATCGTATTTTATTAACGACCTTACAAGCTGCAAATTTGATTCCTTACCTGCATTGCGTTCATCTTTTGCCCATTGGGTAAAAAATCTGTGACCGGATAAAAATGCAAGCTGCTCCTGATACCAATGTGAGAGTGACGCATCATAATGGTTCAATGTAATCCATTCAAGCCTGAGTTTGTGCGAGATAGAAAAGTAATCCGGACGGCCAAGGTAGTCGAGGTCAGCATCGCACATGAGTTCCGAAAGCTGGTTGAGGGGTGTTTGTGGAAAGCGAGTAGCCATAATCATTTCACAAACGGCATCCACCTGGCTGGTGCCAAAACCAAATTCTGGTAAAATCAGCCTTGCGTAGTCAACAGATGCCTGCTCATGGTTCTCAATGGCAGTAACGGTGCCGGTTTCGTGCAGCAAGGCTGCAGTCTGCAGCAGGAGAAAATCCCCTTCGCTGAGCCCTGCTTTCCTGCCATAATGTTCAGCTGCTTTCAGTACATCAACCGTATGAGCAACATCATGGTAATGCATGGAGGCTGGCAAATTAGCGCGCAGATAACTCAAAACCAAAGATTTAAGTTTAGAGAAGTTAATCTCTGCTTTCATAGTTTCACTTAGAACCCTTGCTTCCGGAATGTGCTGCAGAAACTGAATGCAACGCGTCAAGTGCATGGAAGCAGTTTTGTCTCCCGGATTCATGGCCAGAAATTTCTCAAAAAGTCCGCAGGCTTCATCATATCGCGCATTGTCAAAAGCTTCGATGGCCCTAGTATAGGTGGACAATTCGGTGTATTTGTTGCTTTCGCGTCCCTTTCTGCCAGCAATTTCATAAATCCTAACGACCTCTTTGCGACCTTTCACCTGCACATCATCGAGGTAGCGATAGTAATATAAATCCTTGTCTTTAAGATCATTAAGGCTTTTTTCCGAAATAATTATCCCCACTTCATATTCGCGTGTCAGCCCCTCAAGCCGGCTTGCCAAATTTACTGAGTCGGAAATTACGGTTGTTTCCATCCTGCCTTCACCGCCAACCACGCCCAGCATCAGGTTTCCGGTGTGAATGCCGGCGCCAATATCTATTGGTTTTCTGCCAAACTGATGCATCATCCCGTTAAAATCGGTCAACCTCCTGTGCATTTCAAGGGCTGCATCGAGGGCGTCTTCCACGGCATTGCTGAACAATGCCATGATGCTATCGCCGATATACTTATCAATAAAACCCTGGTGTTTTCTGATCACAGGTTCCATATATCCAAGGTAATTGTTCAGGAAATTGAAGTTTTCCTTGGGGCTCATTGTCTCACTCAATGTGGTAAACGCCCTGATGTCGACAAACAACACCGACATGCAGCGCTGAACCTGGTCGCCCAACTGCACATCCTTGATGCTGTTTTTGCCCAGAATCTGAAGAAACTCTTCAGGAACGAAGCGCTGATTGGCTTCTGTCAGCTGGCGCAGATCATGGATGTTATTGCTGATGCGGAGTGCCATTTCATTGAAGCCAATGGCCAGTTTTCCAAGTTCATCTGTCGTCCTGACCACGGCAAGGCGCTCGAGGCCGCCTTCACCGCTTTGCTTCATTTTTTTAAGCACTTCGGATACCGGAACAACGATGCTGCTGGTGGTCCAGTTGACAAAAAAGAACAGGTATACAATACTGATGAGGATGCCTGAAAAAATCCCGACAAACATAAGCAGGCTGTCGATGGCGTTCACATAAAACAGTTGGTCACTCCCGACAAGGTTCGCCTGATCAATAAAAGGCAGGTATTTCCCGAAAAGAATCTGCACTTCTTCGCGCTTAGGGACGCCTTTTGTGGCTTGCTTGATGCTTGTAATGCTCAGGAACAGATAGAAAACCACAATAATCAGTGGCATCATCGTTGTCATGGTGCTGTTCACCCACAGGCGGTATTTGATGTGACCGCCGGTATCGCGCTTGCCGGCTTTGTATAAACTCACGCTGTCGAAAACGTGGTCGAGGTACTTGAAGGTCACACGGTGTTTATGCCAGAAATAGACGAACAGCACGGTCAGTACCGAAGCAAACAGTGAGATAAAGAAAAACTGTCTGTAAAAATGTGTGCTGATTTCACTGGTGATATTGCTGCCATAAACAAATGTGCCAAGAATAATTAGGTAAACCAGAAAGGCAAGTCCAATCGAAGCACTGTTGATTACCGGCATATAGACCAACCAACGGCGGCACAGATTTACCAGGCTTTTACTCAATGGCTTATGCCTTCTTTTTCGGTAGAAATAGCGCTTAAAGGGGTAATTCAAGGTCAGGCTCAGCACCATGCTGATGCCTAGAAGCCGGAGCAGGATGGCCACAGCGCTACCAAACTTAATGTCTTCGTCTTTGATCAATAATGAACTGGCAGTTTTGTCTTTCGCTTCCGAAGCTGTAACATTGCCCTGACCTATATTGAGGGTCAGCACAGGCTTGTCGGATGCGGCAGGAGAGGAGGCCGTTGCCTGAGCGGCCTCATTGTCTTTCATAAACCCCTGTTCCTCGATCCAATGAGGACCATATTTGAACAACATGATGAGCGAAATTGGAAATACCAGCAAGAGATACAAAAACACTGCCAGCGCATAGATACGCAGGTTGTAATAAACCGGTGGCAGCTTGCTTTTCACTGAAATTACCAATTTACTGCCTTGCGGCTTATCGGCATCGTCATACACCTTGCGCCACCACCACCACGCGATAGCTCATCGCCTTCGATGGTCACTACAAACTTATCATAGGTATGAATATCAACTTTTTTCTTGATAATATCTTTTGCCTTAATAATTTCAAAACCATGCCTGTGAAGGTTTTCCATGGTGTGTATATTGCGTCCATATCCTATGACTTTTCCAGGAGCAATGGCGAAGAAGTTGGCTCCGCTTTGCCATTGTTCGCGTTCCATAATGTAGATATCCTCAGGCTTACCACAAACGATGGGTTCAAGGTCAATGCCCAGTTTCTTCAATGCGTCCGGAATATTTATCTCCTCGCGGATCTGAGCCACTTTTTTCTCTTCGATGATGATATGGATAGTCAGGTGCCTGCTCGATTGCATGATGAGCGGTTCGAATATCATGCATTTATCCTTATCGAGGAAAGTAAACACCATATCGAGGTGGATAAACGACTCTGGTTGGTAAGGCAGTTCCTGGAGAATCAGGTGCTTGGTTCCCGGAATTGTCTTCAGGTACTCGAGCACGGCATCAATTCCCTGGCTCGTGGTGCGGCCACTGATTCCGGCAATGAAAATGTCTTCCCGGGCAATAAGGATATCGCCGCCTTCGATCGTTGCTTTTCCCGATTTGTCGTGCAACTTAACGGGATTTACGGTGTGTGTGGCAAATCCGGGATGATAATCGAAAATGGCTTCCATGATAATTGATTCACGTTCACGCACCTTGCTGGCCATATGGCTGATCATCACCTTGTCGCGCATGCTGAATGAGGCATCGCGGGTAAAAAAGAAATTGGGCAGAGGATGCAGCGAAAATCGTTCATTGTCAAGAAACTTGGTTAGGGTATCTTTCTTCATTTCAACCCCTTCGATAAGCTGGGCGGCAAGGGTAACATTGTCATATGCTGAGATCACCTTACAAATATCATCTACCGCTTCGCTTTTACAAATCCGCGAAATAATGCTTGTTTTCACCTTTTCATTTGCCAGCACCTCAACGAGTAATTCCTTTACGTCGTAGACGCCTGCAAACAGCTGCAAAACCTGCTTAAACTCATTGTACTCAGGCAATGCCACACTCAGGTTAAGGATGTCGCTATACAACGCCCTTGCCGCATTCTCAGGCGTCATATTCTCTACCTCAGGTCCCGGCGTGTGAATAATCACATTTTCGAGTTCGCCGATTTCGGAATTGATGCTGACCTGGATTTTTTCTTTAATCATATGTTTATCTGATGGTTGAATCTGGTTTGGGAAAAGATGTGCATTTCATGCCGAAAATTACCTAAAATAAGTCAATACAGTTTAATAAAACTAAATCTGTTTCCCCGTTCCGTTAAAAATCGGATAAAATCAGTGGTTCTGATGACCACTGAGCAGCTGTTGTCGTTTGGGTGAAAGCTGAGTTTTTCGTATTGTAGCAGGTTTTCATCTGCATAAACGACCACATGTTTTGATGTATCATTGATCAGGCCAAAAGGCGACACAGAACCTGGGCTGACACCTAAAAACCGATCCATACGTTCTGCTGACGCAAAGCTTAGTTTTCCCTGCTTCAGCATCTGCTCAAGGCTGCGGATGCTCAGGTCCTGCAGGTAGTGAAAGGTAACCAGGTAGTGCTGGTTACCCTTGTGGTTCCGAAAAAACAGGTTCTTGCAATGCACGGCATCCATGCCTTTCCAGTGCAGCAAAACATCGGCTATTGTTGGCGTAGGAGGATGGTCAATGGCCTCATATTCAATTCCTATGTTTTGCAGATAGTCAAAAACCTGCTTTTTCGGTTCCGGCATGCTTATTCAATCCAATCTGCTATAAAGAGGTTTGTCTCATGTGTGCCACCATTGTTCCGGTTGCTCGAAAAGATCAGTTTCTTTCCGTCGAACGAAAACATTGGAAAAGCATCGAAAGTAGGGTCAAAAGTGATCTGTTCGAGGTTGTTGCCTTCAAGGTCCACCGTGAAAAGGTTAAACTCATAACCTCTGTTGGAATGGTGGTTTGAACTAAAAATAATTTTATCACCCGCGGGTGTAAAAAACGGTGCCCAGTTCGCTTTTCCAAGTTTGGTAACCTGACGCAGGTTGCTGCCATCAACATCGCACACATAGATTTCCATATTGGTCGGCATCACCAATCCCTGTGCAAGGAGGTCTTTGTATTCTTTTTGTTCTTCAGGTGTTTTTGGACGCGATGACCTGAATACCAGTTTGCTGCCATCGGGCGAGAAAAATGCACCACCGTCATAACCCAGTTCATGCGTGATCTGGGTAATGTTTCCTCCATCAATATCCATGGTATACAGTTCAAGGTCGCCTGAACGCAACGAGGTAAATACGATTTTATCGCCTTTGGGAGAAACTGTTGCTTCGGCGTCGTAGCCATCGCCGCCTACAAGGGTGTCCAGTATCTGGCCTTTCAGGTTTGAAACATAGATATCGAATTCGGCATACACTGGCCATACATATTTGTGATCTATCCTTGGCTCTGGCAGGGGAGGACAGGCAGGGTTTCCGGCATGTGTGGATGCAAACAGGATAGTGGTATCGCCTGGCATGAAGTAAGAACAGGTTGTCCGGCCAAGTCCCGTGCTGATGAGCTGCGGAATTTGCTGTTTGAAATTGGCTTCATCAAGGCGGGTGTAGAAAATCTGGTCACACTCAAGCAGCCAATCAGCGTTATTCGACTGGAAGGTAATCATTTGACTATCAAAACTGAAGTAAGCTTCAGCATTGTCGCCACCAAAGCTGATTTGTTTAACATTGGCCAAATGTCCTTCTTTTGGGTAATGGATCGTGTCGCTTATACCTTTTGCAGATGCGCTGGTATCCTTGCTGTCAGCTGCTTGGCGCGGCTGGCAGGCTGCTGCCATGTATAAAAGTGAACTAAAAATAAGTAGTTTTTTCATGTAGTGAAATTTAGTGTTTGATTGGCGCAAAAATAATCATTTTTCCCGACCTGCTTTTGCAGCGAGTTGGCTGCAAGGGGAATATTTAGCCTGGTACTGCTTGTACCATGCCTGCATTTTACCTTGAAAAGCTTCTGACTACCATAGTGTTTTATGCTGATTTCAGGAAGGTATTTTTCCCTTCAGGGCGAGGGCTGTATAGGAATCTGTACAGGTAATCAGGGCTTCAGGAGTGCCCTCAAAAACAATGTTTCCACCTTTTTCGCCACCTTCAGGTCCGAGATCAATGATCCAGTCAGCGCTTTTGATGATATCGGGATTGTGTTCAATCACAATGATTGAATGGCCATTTTCGATCAGGGCATTAAAGGCTGCGAGCAGCTTGCTGATGTCGTGAAAATGAAGCCCTGTTGTGGGCTCATCAAAGATGAACAGGGCAGGTTTGTCGATCTGGCCCTTGGTCAGAAAAAACGCCAGCTTGATACGCTGTGCTTCGCCACCACTCAAGGTGCTCGACGACTGGCCCAGTCTCAGATAACCTAATCCCACATCCTGCAAAGGTTTCAGCTTGGCCGCTATCCTTGTGGCTGCCTGGTTGCTTTTTGCATGGGCGTCGAAGAAATCAACGGCATCGTCAATGGTCATTGCCAGTATATCGGTGATGCTCTGCTGGTGGAACTTCACATCGAGCACCTCTTCCTTAAACCTGTTGCCATCGCAGTGTTCGCAAATCAGGTAAACATCAGCCATAAACTGCATTTCAATCTTCACCTTACCTTCGCCTTCGCATACATCGCAGCGGCCCCCCGGCACGTTAAAGGAAAAATAGCCGGGCTTATACCCCCTGGTCTTTGAAAGTTTCTGGTCGGCATATAGTTGCCTGATGTCGTCGTATGCTTTTACATAAGTCGCCGGGTTTGATCGTGAAGAACGACCGATCGGGTTCTGGTCGATCATTTCGACAGCAGAGATACAATGCACATCGCCTCGCAGTTCACCATAACGGCCTGTTCTATCGGCTTGTCCACCAAGTCGTTTCCTGACTGCCGGAAAAAGAATGCCGCGCACAAGCGATGACTTTCCTGAGCCACTGACCCCGGTAACAACCGTGAGCACCTGTAGTGGAAACTTCACCATCAGGTTCTTGAGGTTGTTTTCCCCGGCGCCTGTCAGTTCGAGGAAGTCGCGCCAGTGTCTGCGCTTTAAAGGAACGGCTATTTGTTTTCTTCCCGAAAGGTATGCTCCTGTCAGGCTGGCTTCTGAGACTAAAATTTCGTTGTATGTTCCCTGAAAAACGAGTTCACCGCCATGACTTCCGGCCATTGGACCAATGTCGATCACCTGATCGGCGGCTTTGATGATGTCTTCATCATGCTCAACAACAATAACGGTATTGCCAATATCGCGCAAGCGTTGCAGTATGCTGATCAGCCGAAGTGTGTCGCGCGGATGAAGTCCGATGCTGGGTTCATCGAGGATATAAGTTGAGCCTACAAGGCTGCTGCCCAGTGAAGTGGCAAGATTAATGCGCTGTGATTCGCCACCTGATAGCGTGTTTGAAAGCCGGTTAAGTGTCAGATAACCAAGTCCAACGTCATACAAAAAACCAAGCCGTGATTTAATTTCGGTCAGCAAGCGGGTTGCGATGGCAAGGTCACGGGGAGATAACTGTATCTGATTAAAATGGGTAATCAGCTTGTGGATGGGCATGGTGACAAGTTCAGGAATCGTAATCCCGTCAACCAATACATATGCGGCATCTTTTCTAAGCCGTGTTCCTTTGCAATCAGGACAGGTTGTTTTTCCGCGGTAGCGCGACAGCATGACCCTGTATTGTATCTTGTAGGTTTGCTCTTCAATCTGGCTGAAGAATGCATTTAATCCTTCAAAATACTGGTTTCCGGTCCAAAGCAGCTCCTGCTGTTCCTCATTTAATTCATAAAAGGGTTTATGGACCGGAAAATTGAATTTGTCGGCATTGGCAACAAGCACATCTTTCCATTCACCCATTTTCTCGCCTTTCCAGCAGGCGATAGCGCCCTCGAAAACCGATAGTCCTTTGTTGGGGACAACCAAATCAGGGTCGATTCCGATGATGCTGCCAAAGCCTTCGCAGGTCTTGCACGCGCCATAGGGGTTATTGAAGGTAAACATATTTACCGAAGGCTCTTCGAACACGATGCCGTCAGCTTCAAACTTGTTCGAGAATTCAATCTCAGCGACCCGGGCATTGCTTTCGTAACGCAAAATGCACCTGCCGTGACCTTCGTAAAAGGCCGTTTGCACCGAGTCGGCCACCCTGGCCGTCAAATCATCATCCTTTGGAGCCGTCTTTACCCTGTCGACGAGGATAGAGAATGATGTTACAGATTGTAGAGTGTTTTCTTCATTTAACAGCGATTCAATCCGGTAAATCTCATCATTAGCAAATACCCTGTTGAATCCTTGTTGAAGCAGTACGGTCAAGTGTTCTTCGGGTTTTCGGCCGGGAATAAGTTGAACTGGCGCCAGGATAAGCACGGTTTGATTGGGTTCGAGGCTGAAAAAATACGAAACCACATCACTGACCTGATGCCGTTTCACCAAAGCGCCCGATAGTGGCGAAAAGGTTTTACCGACGCGGGCATACAGCAATTTGATGTACTCATAGACTTCGGTCGAAGTGCCTACGGTAGACCTCGGGTTGCGCGAATTCACCTTCTGTTCAATGGCGATAGCTGGTGAAAGTCCACTGATATGATCAACCTCGGGTTTGTTCATACGGCCCAGAAATTGCCGCGCATAGGCGCTCAGGCTTTCAACATACCTGCGCTGCCCTTCGGCATACAAGGTGTCGAAAGCCAGTGATGACTTCCCTGAACCGGATAAACCTGTAATAACGATCAGTTTATTGTGCGGAATATCAACGGAGAGGTTATTCAGGTTGTTTACCCTCGCCCTCGAAATATGAATGTACTTTTGCCTGTTTTCCTTACTCATCCAATACGATCAATCAAAAAAATTTTGGCGAAATTACCAATTAATCTTGCGAAATAAATTTTCATGTTTATATTTGCGTGTTAATACTTGTGAAATTAACCCTTAAAAACCCTTCAGGAGGACATCTATCGGATTAACTATACCCTTTTAAATCATTGACTTACATAAAAAGGGAGGCTCCATGAGCGCTAAACAAATGAGCGACCAAGAGCTGGTAAATAGTTATCTGAAGGGTAATCATACCAGTTTTGAGACATTGGTAAACAGGCATCAGGCCCGCATTTATTCTTATGTCCTGATGTTGGTTAAGGACAGGCAATTGGCTGATGATATTTTTCAGGATACCTTTATCAAAATTATACGCACACTGAAGAGTGGAGCGTATAAGGAAGAAGGGAAATTTATCCAATGGGCCATGCGTATTGCACACAACCTGATCATTGATCACTTCCGCAAATCGAAAAGGCTGCCGACTGTTGATTCACAGTTCGATGATACAGGCATTGTCAGGCAGTTAAATTCAAATGATCCTTCTATTGAAGAACAAATCATTACTGAACAGATTCATGAAGACCTGCGCAAAATGATCGCCTTTCTGCCCGAGGAGCAACGCGAAGTGCTCTACCTGAGGCTCTATGCTGAAATGAGTTTTAAAGACATCTCAGAAATGACGGGCGTCAGCATCAACACTGCACTGGGCAGAATGCGCTATGCTTTAATCAATATGCGGAAAATGGCTAAAGACAACAACGTAACACTCACTGTGTAACTGATTATGTGTTTTTTTTGCACCTGGCAGCACCTCAACAGGCTATTTGAAAAATTCTTTATCAGTCTGTATACTAAGCCTTGATCCTTGCCGTTATTTTGGGGATTACTCACCAAAACAACACGCATGAAGAAAAGTTTTACACCTCTCTTACAAACGAACGACATCAATCAATTTCAGCCCGAACTGCAGCAAAGGATTCGCCTTAACATGCGAAAGTACCTTGGTGAAGACCATGCCAGCGAGTTAAGTATGAAAAAAATATTGGGTTTTGCATGTTCGTTACACATGATTCAAACAGCCCAGGCCGGATCGTTCGAAGCCTTGACAAACTAAGCCGGGCCTTAAAAAAACCTGAAACACCTGAAGATATTAACCTCAGGTGTTTTTTTATACTTGATTATTGACCATAATTACATTAATTTTAATCAGTTTTTACCTTATTGGAACATTGGATAAACGCATTTGTTATTAATTGTAAATAATTAATTATCAATGAAAAAGGACATTAACTGGACACGCATCATGCACATTACAGGCGTGGTGTTGCTGGTTGCCGGAGCAATTGATCCATTAGAGGGTTCGGTGTTGATCCTGGTTGGTAGCGCCATGCTTGCCTTGTCGCTTTACCTGAAAAAGGACCAACAATGGAAGCTGTTTGGGTATTTACTGCTGGCAATCGTAATTGGTGTAGGGGCGCTTTTTTATTTGTCTTCGCTGGGTGGATTTGGTGGAACATCAGCCTTGTCGTGGTGGTGGGGATTGTTCATTGTACCTTATCCGCTTGCATGGCTCGTTGCCATCATTTTTCTCATCAGAAGGGCTACACGGAAAAAAAAGTTGGCAGGCACTTAGTTGCTTGACAACCTGATGAATAATCCCTGAGGATAATCGTAGTTTATTCCTCAGCCATTGCTGATGTTGCTTTTTGCTGGCCGCTTAAGAACCTAAGCAGATTAAATAAAACATTTTTTGTGTTTAGAAAAACGCTGTATATAAGTGTATTACTACCTTTCGCATTTCACGAATCCTAGTTCGCTTGTGCTTATCCAACCATTTTTTTGTGAATATTATTCATCGGCTTTTTCCCTGGCAGGACTGATATATTCAGTATTTTAGCATCATTAATATTCATTCCCAATGACCAAGCTAAAACCTGCCATGGCCTTTCTGGCTGTTGTATTCATGTTGATTAGTACATCCTGTCAACGTAACCCTTCAATAGTTAAAGCCGATCCTGAGTTTGCTGCTTACGTGTCCGCATTCAGCACGGGCTTCATTCCAGTTGATGCACCGATTGTCGTTCAGTTAAGCTCAAAACCTGATGTTGAGGCTGTTCTCGGGCAGGAAATCGATCAACAGCTGTTTAGCTTTAAACCGTCCATTGCAGGAAAAGCTTACTGGATGAATGAAACCCAGATACGCTTCATTCCTGATCAGCTTTTACCCTATGACCAGGTGCTGGAAGTCAGTTTTTTCTTAAACAAAATACGGAAAGTAGAAGAGAAATTTCACATTTTCAGGTTTAGCATCAGGACACTTCCAATCACCTTTTCAGTTGAACCTCCTGTGTTGGAGGCTTATCAATCAACAGATTACACATGGAACAGCCTGAAGGGTGTTTTGGTGTTTTCAAACCAGATTGAACTAAAAAAGATTGACGGGTTGATGCAAGCCAAACTCAACACAACTTCATTGCGTATAAAGGTGTTAGCTACAGAAACTCCCGAAGTTTTTCATTATGTGATCGATAGTATCCAACGAACAGATGCCCGCCAACAGCTAATCCTGAGCTGGGACGGCAAAACTATTGGGAGTAAGGTCAGTGGATCTGAGACGATAAGCATCCCTTCCATTGGGACGTTCAAAGTCGAAAAAGTGAAGGTGATAAACAGTCCTGAGCAACGAATTGAAATATATTTTTCTGACCCTGTGAGCCAGACGCAACTCATTGACGGGCTTGTTTACCTTGATAAAGAGGTTAAAGTCAATCTCAAATGCGAAAAAAACAAGGTTCTTGTATATCCTGACCAGGTTCAAGGTGGCACATTTACGATGGTTGTGGCGGCAGGGATTGAGAATTCTGCCCATGAGAAATTAGGGGAAACCTATTCGGAAGTAATTAGTTTCGATAAACCAAAACCCGCTGTTAAGTTTACAGGCAAAGGAACGATCATGACCAGTAGCAACAAGCGTCAGCTGCCTTTTCAGGCAATTGGACTCAGCGCGGTGGATGTGCAGGTGGTTCAGGTATTTGAAAGCAATGTGCAACAGTTTTTGCAATGGAACAGCCTTGATGGAAGCGATGAAATTAACAGGGTTGGAAGACTCGTCGCGAAGAAGCGCATTGAGCTTGGTCAGCAGGAAGGCATGCCCCTTGTTTGGAAAAACTACTCAATCGACCTCGACAAACTGCTTGGTAACCAAACAGCTTCTATCTACAGGGTTTACTTATCCTTTAAACAAGCCTATGCAATCATTGGTTGCCCGCCGACTGCTGATGCTGAGCATGCTGACATTGCCGCAGTTGACATTGGGGTTTCTGAAAAAGCACTTTCCCAGTGGGAATTTCAGGCCTATTACGACCCGGATTACTACTATCCGGACAATTTCAACTGGCAGGAAAGGGATGATCCCTGCTCACCATCATATTATTACAGCGATCATTTCGCCAGTAAAAATGTATTGGTCTCTGATATTGGACTGATTGCGAAAAACGCCGACCTGAGCAAAAGGGAGTACCTGTTTTATACAAATAACCTATTGACAACCAGTAGTATACCTGGCGTTAAGGTGAAAATGTACGATTTTCAGCAACAACTCATCTGCGAAGGCCTTACCAACGAGCAAGGAGAAGTAAGGTTAAGCGCAGGCATGGTAAAGCCATTTCTGGCTATTGCCAGTGATGGACAGCACCAAACCTACCTCAAACTCGATCCAGGTTTTGCCCTGGCTGTCAGTCGCTTCGATGTAGGTGGCGAGCAAACGCAACAGGGTTTCAAGGGTTTCGTGTATACAGAAAGGGGCGTTTATAGGCCTGGTGACACCATTTTTATGGCGTTTATTCTCCGCGGATCAGACGAAAAGCTCCCCGAAAATTACCCTGTGGTGTGTGAACTCTACAATGCACGACAGCAAATGGTTGCAAAACAAACATCGGTAAATGCCATTGACGGAATCTTCGTCTTTAAACTCCCAACAAGCCCTGAGTCACCTACCGGATTATGGCTTGCGAAGATTACAGCAGGTTCAGCATCGTTTGATAAACGCATCAGGGTCGAAACCATCAAACCAAACAGGCTTAAGGTAAAGTTTGACTTTGGTCTGAGTCAATTGTCGTATACTGACCGCAAGCAGCCGGCTGAACTGGAAGTGTCGTGGTTACACGGGGCTAAGGCGTCTGGCATTGAAACGAGTCTCGAAATGACTGCTATTCCTGATAAAATTGCCTTTAATAAATTCAACGGTTTTGTCTTTGAAGATAACTCACGATATTTTTATACAGAGCAAGTGCTTATGGCAAAGGGTCAAACAGATGCCGACGGAAAGTTTAAATTTAAGCTTGACATTCCCGCTTATCACGATGCCAGAGGCAGGCTTAAACTCAACTTCGTTGCCAGGGCAATGGAGCCAGGCGGAGATATTACCACCGCCATTCAAAGCATGGAGTATAATCCATTCAGCAGGTATGTTGGTATACGTCCACCAGCGGTTAATGCATCAGGCTTTCTGACGACAGACACAACCCAAACATTTGAGATTGCTGTGTTAAATCACCAGGGTCTGCCTGTTGACGTGCCTGAGTTGTTGATCGAAATTTTTAAAATGGATTGGTCATGGTGGTGGTCAGGCAACGGGAGCGATAAGGCAAACTACATCAGCACACCCACTGAAAACCTGGTTTACCGTGAAACTGTTGCAGCAACAAATGGCAAAGCGCTGCTCCGATACAAACTGAAATACCCCAGCTGGGGAAATTATTTTGTCCGGGTGAGAGATGTCCGGGGTGGACATAGCGCATCCGTAATGACGTATTTCGATTGGCCCGATTGGTATTCGCGCGATGGGAGGGCTAACAGGGGCGGAGCCAGCCTGATAACGGTCAGTTGCGACAAAGAGCAATACCATCCGGGCGAAAAAGCCCATTTAAGTTTTCCAAGCCCGGTAGCAGGCAAAGCCCTTGTGAGCATCGAAAGTGGCAGCAGGCAACTTAAGTCCTTTTGGATAAATACGGTAGCAGGAGAAACCATGGTTGAAATTCCTATCGAAAAGGGATACAGCCCAAACGTATACGCACACATTACGATGCTTCAACCCCACGATAAGGTAGCCAATGACCTTCCAATCAGGCTGTATGGCATTGTCCCGCTTATGGTAGAAGACATACAGACACGCTTGATTCCTGAAATCAATGTTGCAGATGAAATCAGGCCGGAGCAGTATTATGAAGTAAGTATAAGTGAAAAAAACGGAAACGCCATGGCATACACGCTTGCGGTTGTTGATGAAGGCTTGCTTGACCTTACTAATTTCAAGACTCCTGATCCCCATGCCTGGTTTTACGCGAAGGAAGCTGCTGGGCTCAACACCTGGGATATGTACGACGAAGTACTGGGTGCCTACGGTGGCCGCATCGAGCAGGTTTTCACCATTGGTGGCGACGAAGCCATGATGGTCAGGGAACGCGCACGCCAGTCGCGGTTTAAGCCTGTGGTTAAGTTTATTGGGCCATTCTATCTTAAGGCAAACAGCAAACAGTTGCACAAGCTCAAAACAACAGATTATGTTGGCTCTGTTAAAGTGATGGTTGTGGCAGCATCAGGCTCAGCCTTTGGGGATGCTCAAAAAACAGTGAAAGTGAAACAGCCATTGATGGTTTTGGCGAGCTTACCACGGGTACTTAGACCTGGTGATGCACTTTCAATGCCGGTCAATGTCTTTTCGTCCATCGAAGGCAGCCACCAGGTCAACATCACAGTGACATTTGAAGGGAATTGTGTTCAGTCGGAGGCCGCAGCAAAGCAACTCGTATTTTCTGGTCCTGCTGAGAAAATGACAGCATTTGACTTGAAAGTTAATGACATTAGCGGTGTAGCCAAAATCCACATTGAAGCTAAATCAGGGAAAGAAACGGCCAATTTAACCACCGAAATAGCTGTTCAGAACCCGAATGATCGCATCTTTTTTAGCCATAGCAATATTGTGGAGCCCGGAGCAACAGTTACTTCTCAACTGAACCTCATCGGCAATCCGGCTGACAGACAGGCTTCAATTGAGGTATCAGGCCTTCCTTCTGTCAGCCTCGAAAAAAGGATAAAATACCTGACCGAATACCCTTATGGTTGCTCTGAACAAATTGCCGCTGCTGGCTTTGCGCAATTAAACCTGTCTGGTCTGATTGACGAAAACCAAACCCAACAACTCAGCATCGAAAAGAACATTCAATCGGCAATCATCAAACTGGCACAGCGACAACGAAGCGATGGTGCTGTTGTTTACTGGCCTGGTTCAGCAGTGGTGAATGAATGGGCCGACGTGTTTAGCGGTCATTTTATGCTGCTGGCTTTTAAAGCAGGGAAACCGGTGCCTTCAATATTTATGCCACTTTGGCAAAAAAACCAGCGAAAAATGGCCTCAGGATGGGAACCCGTGAACTACAAAGACGCCTTGTTAAACGACCTGCTGCAGGCCTACAGGCTTTATGTGCTGGCATTGTCGGGCGACCCACAGATGAGTGCCATGAACAGGCTTCGCGAAAATCCAAGGCTTTCATTGCGTGCCGCGACAACCTTAGCGGCCGCTTACGCGATATCAGGGCAGGATGCAGCGGCTCGGCAACTTGCCCTTGGCCTTGTGAAGCATAATGCCAGTGCGACAGACAATGATGCAGATTTTGGCTCAGACATTAGGCATAAATCCATGCGATTAGAAACCTTGTTGTTGCTGAATGAACATGAAAACGCCATTGCCCTGATGAAGGAAATCGCCGATGAACTTGACGGAGGCGCATGGTTGTCGACCCAATCAACAGCCTGGGGCATCCATGCCTGGAAACTTTTTGCTATGAAATACAGCACCTCAGGCATGCTTGACTTTACCATTAATCAGGGTTCCTCAAATATCCGCAAAAAAGAATCAAAATCTGCCATCTACAGTCAGGCCTTAAATACCACAGATAAGGAAGTGAAAGTGACAAATATGGGAGATAAGCCCTTTTACATCAGCTCCATTTCATCCGGCATCCCATTGAGGGGCGAATCACAGCTTATGTCGAAAGGACTTGAATTAACAGTAACTTATCTCGATGAGAATGGAAAACCCATTGATTTCAGGTCACTTCGGCAAGGAACACGGTTTACCCTTGTTGCCACTATTACAAACACCAGTGGTAAATCGCTAAAAAACCTGGTATTAAACCAACTGATGCCGGCTGGCTGGGAAATTGTCAATAACAGCTTGTTTAGTGAAGCAGTTGCCACTGAGAAACAATGGGATTATCAGGATGTGAGGGACGACAGGGCAATCACCTATTTTGGTTTGCCGGCGGGATCTTCGCGCAAGTTTGTTACAGAGGCTATCGCATCCTATCAGGGTTTCTACCAATTTCCAGCAGCTGTTTGCACAGATATGTATGACCATGCCATACTAGCTACCTCAGGCGAAACAACTGTCTCCGTCCAAGGTGTTAAGCAAGGCAGGGAATGAAGGTGTCGCTGAGGCGCAGAAAGGTCCTTTTTTCATTAGCCGGCTCAGGCTTTCTGTGCTTGCTGTTCTTATTTGTCATCAGTCCTGAGAGTCCTTTCCATGATCCATACAGCGTGGTGCTGTGCGATAATCATGGACGGTTTCTGGGGGGGCGCATCGCAACAGATGGCCAATGGCGTTTCCCGGAAGCGGATACATTACCGCACAAGTTTACCCGGGCCATCTTAAGTTTCGAAGACAGGCACTTCTACGAGCATCCCGGCGTAAACCTTTTATCGCTGGGCCGTGCCATGATTCAAAACATCAGGGCAAATCGCATTGTTAGTGGCGGCAGTACCATAACAATGCAGCTTGTCAGGATGTCGCGCAAAGGCAAAGCACGCACTTATGTTGAAAAGCTGATCGAGATATGCTTGGCTGTGGGTATTGAATTGCGGCACAGCAAAGACGAAATCCTGCTGATGTACGCCTCACACGCACCCTTTGGTGGCAATATTGTCGGCATTGAGGCGGCATCAATGCGATTCTTTGGCCGGCCGGCTGCTGACTTGTCATGGGCCGAAGCCGCGGCAATGGCAGTGCTTCCCAATGCTCCCTCGATCATCAATGTCAACAGAAACAGAAAGTCATTTCTTGCAAAGCGAAACCGCTTGCTTTACACCCTTTATCAGCAAGGCGACCTGGACTCACTGGGATACCAACTTGCCATTTCAGAATCTCTTCCCTCCGAACCAATGCCATTGCCGGATGAGGCTTCCCATTACCTTGAATACAGAAAGAAATCGTCAGGCGAAAGCCAGATAAATTCTACCATCGACAGGGGTATTCAGTCAGAAATCATGGCGATCATGCACCGGCATCACTACACCCTTAAAGGAAATCTGATTAATCACCTGGCAGTGATTGTGAGGGAATTAAAAACAGGGAACGTGGTCGCCTACCAGGGCAATATGCCATCTGCTGAACCCGGAGATGCCTGTCAGAATGATATGATTCAGACACCAAGAAGCAGTGGCAGTATCCTGAAACCTTTTCTGTATGCTTTGATGCTGGCAGAGGGGAAAATTCATCCTCAGACATTGGTGCCTGATATACCGATCTGGATTGGTGGTTTTTGCCCGAAAAATTTTGATGAAAAATACAGCGGAGCCATTCCTGCCAGGCAAGCCTTGACTGAATCGCTTAACATTCCTTTTGTGCTTATGCTGAAGCAATATGGAATCGAAAGGTTTCATGCACAGCTTAAAAACTTTGGACTCACGACCATGGAGAAACCTTCATCACACTATGGCTTATCCTTGATTCTAGGGGGCGCTGAAGTCACTCTATGGGAACTGACAAAGGCCTATGTCAGTTTTGTTCAAATCATGCAAAACCAAACAGAAGATGTATCCTTGGCTGCATTTGATGCTGGTTCAGTCTGGCTTACTACAGAAGCCATGCGCGATCTAAACAGACCAGAGAATGAATCGGGATGGAAAAACTTTTCCTCAGTGAAGCCAATGGCATGGAAGACAGGAACGAGCTTTGGCTTCAGAGACGCCTGGGCAATTGGCATCACAGCGGACTATGTGATCGGTGTGTGGGCGGGCAATGCTGAAGGGAATGGACGCCCCGGACTAACAGGTGTAAGTGCAGCTGCACCGGTATTATTCGATGTGGCCGGCATTTTACCCGAATCATCCAGCTGGTTCAGCCGGCCAAACGCAGGTCTAGAACGAAGGACAATATGCAAAAGCAGTGGCTTTGCCACCGGACCATATTGCACCGATACCCTTGAAATAATTGGTCATGCTCATGGTGACAGGGTGCCTGTGTGCCCATATCACTGCCTGTTAAGGCTTAACGAAACGGCACAATTTCAGTTGCCGCCGCAATGCTTTCCTGGTGAAGAAATTCAAATGAAATCATGGTTTGTTTTAACACCACTCATGGAAAAGTACTACCGGCGCAAACATCCGGAGTACCTAAGCTTGCCTCCTGTAAAACAAGGTTGTAAGGAGGAATCAGGAGAAATTATGGAGTTCGTGTATCCACCGCCATCAGCAGAAATTTACCAGCCGCTTGACTTTCAGGCTAAGTTATTGCCCATCGTTTTTGAAGTTGCCCACAGAAATACCGAAACAAGCTTGTTTTGGCACCTGGATGGTGTTTTTGTTGGAAAAACCAGCGGGGTGGAGCATAAAATGGTCATAGTCACCACCCAAGGCCTTCATCAGTTGGTTGTTGTCGATTCCAATGGCAACCGCATAGCACGTAGCTTTACCTTGTTAAAAAATGCCGGATAAGCTGAGGTGTATGAATAATTCAAATAAAATTGACTTGTTTTACAAAAATGTATTAGTTTTGCAGTCCTATACGTTGGACCTGTAGCATAATTGGATAGTGCATCTGACTACGGATCAGAAGGTTAGGGGTTCGAATCCCTTCAGGTTCACAATTTATAGCCCGAAAAGCGAGTGATGGCTTTTCGGGTTTTTTTTGCGCCATATCCAGGGTTTTGTACCGTATATTTGTACAAACTGAACCAACAAATACTTCCCGTATGAACAACCTGATGCACGACTTTTCCATTTTGGCCCAGCCAGGAAAGCATCATAAAATGACCTCCTATGATGCATGTTACACTGCTGATATTGAGCACAAAAAAGACGGGCTATCGCTGCTCGAAAAAAACGTAAAGGAAATGATCGATCTGCAGGAGAAGTTATATGCAGATAACAGGTACGCGGTCTTATTGATTTTTCAGGCAATGGATGCTGCAGGAAAAGACGGAACCATCAAGCATGTCATGTCGGGCCTGAATCCGCAGGGAACACAGGTTTACAGCTTTAAAACACCTTCCGACATTGAACTCGACCACGACTATTTCTGGCGTACCTACCGCTTTTTACCACAGCGGGGCAATTTTGGCATTTTCAACAGGTCTTATTACGAAGAAGTCCTGATCGTGAGGGTACACCCGAACTTCCTGCTGAAGCAGCGACTACCCGGAATTAAACAACTGGCTGACATTGACGCCGACTTCTGGAACCGACGCTACCTTCAAATCAATGCCATTGAAAAGCACCTGAACGAAAACGGGGTGGTTGTCATTAAATTTTTCCTGAATGTTTCCAAAGGTGAACAAAAGAAGCGGTTCCTTAAGCGCATCGACGACACCAGCCGCAACTGGAAGTTTTCTCCGACTGATATCGCAGAACGCCAACATTGGGAATCCTATATGCAGGCTTACGAAGACCTGCTTAGCCATACCTCAACAGAAAATGCACCCTGGTATGTGATCCCGGCCGACCATAAGTGGTTTATGCGTTATGCAGTTAGTAACATCATCGTAAACAGGCTCAAAGAGCTTGACCTGAGCTTCCCGACTTTGCCTGAAGCAGACCTTCAGCGATTGGCTGAAGCCAGGAAAATGCTCGAGGCTGAGTAGCCGCTTTTTGTTTGGTTAATGCTAATCTGTGCAGCTAATTATTGTTGCCGACACATGGTTTCTTGGTGAAGAGGCATGGATTTGTCAGCAAACTTTATTTTCATATTCATCGAAAAGATGGTATTTTTGACCACCAAAAAAACATCAACTAAATAATCGACCAATGAGTGTATTAGTAAACAAGCAATCCCGGGTACTTGTCCAGGGTTTTACTGGCAGTGAAGGCACCTTTCATGCCGGACAAATGATTGAATACGGAACAAATGTAGTTGGCGGAGTAACTCCGGGTAAAGGTGGCACCGAGCATTTGGGTAAGCCTGTTTTCAACACTGTTGCCGATGCAGTAAAACACACTGGTGCTGATGTATCCGTGATTTTTGTTCCACCGGCATTTGCTGCCGATGCCATCATGGAGGCAGCTGCAGCTGGCATTGCGGTCATTGTTTGCATTACTGAGGGCATTCCAACGCTCGATATGGTCAAGGTAAAAGAATACCTCAGCAGCCGCAACTCAAGGCTTGTTGGACCGAACTGTCCCGGTGTGATCACACCTGGTGAAGCCAAAGTGGGCATTATGCCTGGATTTATTCACCAGCAGGGAAGGGTAGGGATTGTTTCGCGCTCAGGGACCTTAACCTATGAAGCAGTAGACCAGCTCACCAAAGCAGGATTGGGTCAAACAACGGCCATTGGCATAGGGGGAGACCCGATTATTGGCACAACGACACGCGATGCCGTTGAGCTGCTGATGGGCGACGACAAAACGGAAGGTATCGTGATGATAGGTGAAATAGGCGGAGGTATGGAAGCCGAAGCTGCTTACTGGATCAAAGAACACGGAACAAAACCCGTCGTTGGCTTCATTGCCGGGGCCACTGCTCCAAAAGGACGTACCATGGGCCATGCAGGTGCCATCATCGGTGGGAAATCTGACACGGCTGAAGCCAAAAAAGCCATCCTACGTGAATGTGGCATCCATGTGGTTGATTCACCTGCTGATATCGGAAAACGCATGCTTGAACTCTTGAAATAGCAATCGAACAACATTTAAAACCCTGGTATGCAAATGCCGGGGTTTTTTATTGTCAGTTCACTCATTGTATCCTGGCGCGGGTGAAGGGCTTCGTCCGGTCGAACAGATAACGATAGGTGGTGTGGGTTTTATAGATTTTCCCGCCAATGTTTTCAACCACCTTCATCATCGATGGATTAAAATCGCCAATCCAGTTCATCTCCAGCTCTGTATACGGAAAGCCTGCGGTGAGTGCAACCTGCTTGAATGCCATCACCAGCGCCCCGTCTACCCCTTTTCCCTGATGTTCAGGAACGATGCCAAAAATGCGGCCAACAATCCGGTTTGGTGTCTTGCGTATTTTCAAATGATAGAACATCAAGGCCTTATGAATCAGATTCAATTTCCCATTAAATGATTTGATTACCTGGTTAAGGTCCTGCATCATGATGAAAAATGCGATTGGTTCGTTTTTGTAATACCCAAAATGCACCAGGCGTGTGTCTAAAATCGGCTTCATTTTTTTTAACAATGCAATGGCATGGGGCAGGCTTATTTTTTTTGTTCCGGGAATTGATCCCCAGGCTTTGTTATAAATTTCAAGGAAATCGTTGGCAAACTGGTCAATATTCTTCCAGCTGATCATCCGGAAGCTGTAGTCGGGATTGAGTGCAATCCGCCCGGCTTTTTCCTGGATCACCGGGTTGATTCCTTCGCCGCTGATGGGGCGTTTGTATGTGTATTGGTTGAAATAGTTTTGAAACCCAAATGTTTCGAAAAGCCTTTGGTAGTATGGATAATTATAGGGCATATTAAACAGCGGTTCGTGGAATCCATCTACCAACACGCCCCAGAAACTATCGCGGTCACCAAAATTGATGGGACCGTCAACGGCTTGCATCCCTCTGGCCTTCAACCAATCGATTGCAGCGCCAAACAAGCAATTGGCCGCTGATTGGTCATCGATGCAGTCGAAAAAACCACAACCCCCGGTAGGCTGATCATTGTTGTGCGCGGTATCAGGGTCAACGAAAGCGGCTATCCTTCCGACCGTTTTGTTTTGCTTTGTTTTTAACAACCATCTGATTGCTTCCCCTTTACGGAGCCGCTTGTTTTTTTGTGGTTCAAAAATGCGTTCCACGTCTTCATCCAGTGGCCTGATGAACTTAGGATCATATTTATATAATACAGACGGGAATTTAAGAAATTCCTTTTTGTCCTCGGGGCTGATCACTTCAAATAGGTTATAAGCCTGTTCACTCATATCATGTTTTTTGTGCAAATTAATAAAAATGTCATTTGGATAGCATGCTGAGCGCCTGCTTGTAGGCGTGGATGGCCCTGCTGCGTGCAAATGTATGTTCTACAATGGGTTTGGGATAGACACTGTCATTCAATTCGGGAATCCAATACGTGGTGTACTGCCCGTCAGGGTCAAATTTCCTTGCCTGCTCATGCGGATTAAACACCCTGAAGTAAGGTGCTGCGTCGCATCCGGTTCCCGCAGCCCACTGCCAGTTCCCATTATTGGAAGCCAGTTCATAATCGAGTAGTTTCCCGGCAAAATAGGTTTCGCCCCAGCGCCAGTCGATTAGCAGGTGTTTCGTTAAAAAACCGGCTGCAACCATCCTGACACGGTTATGCATGAAACCGGTTTGGTTTAATTGCCGCATGCCTGCATCAACCAGTGGGTAGCCGGTGCGCCCTTCACACCAGCGGTTGAATTCCTGTTCGTTGTTGCGCCAGGCGAGCAATCGGTAGTTTGGGTTGAAGTTTTCCTGCAGTACCCGGGGAAAGTGCCAGATAATCTGCATGAAAAATTCACGCCAAATCAGCTCATTGAGATAGGTTTCGCTGGTGCCGACAGCTTTCAGCACCAGGTGTCGAATGCTGATCGTGCCAAAGCGTAAGTGGGGACCGGCCAGTGAAGTATTTCCGGGCCAGGGAAAATTCCGGTTGGCAGCATACGCAATAAGCGCTTGCTGATCGATAACGGCATCAGGAATTTCCAGATTTGAGCGTTGGAAGCCAATGGCTTCCAACACGGGGAATTCCTGGTCAATTTTGAGCAAATTGGGCAGGTGATTTTCGGATGGATAGTGCATAACTGATGCGGAAGCAAGCAAAGCTTTCCATTTTCTGCTATAGGGCGTGAAAACAGTGTATGGCCGTCCATCAGGTTTCAAGACTTCCTGCTTTTCGAATATCACCTGGTCCTTGTAGGTCTGAAATTGAACTCCGGAGGCACCAAGTACCTGCTTAACTGCATTGTCTCTTTCGGTTGCGTAAGGCTCGTAGTCGGAGTTTGCAAAAACCGCCGCGATTGAATACTGGTTCAGCAGCGTTTGAAAGACGTCAACAGGCTTGCCAATCCTGAGCAGGAGTCCGCTTTGTCTTTCCCTCAGGGCTTTATGTAATGTTTCAAGCTGCTTGTAAATAAAACTGATCCGGGCATCGCTTTTATCCTGCAGTTTATCTGTAATCGAAGTATCGAAAATAAATAGAGGTAACACCGGAGCCCCTGCCCGCAAGGCTTCATAAAGGCCATGGTTGTCATGTAGTCGCAGGTCGCGCCTGAACCAGAAAACCTTAAACGATTGTTTCATGGGATGTAAACAACAAAAAAGGGAAAAAGTTTAGGTTTTCAGTCTTTAAGAATCCATGCATCGCTATACGAGGCTGATAGTTTTTCCTTTGCAGCCATGGCCTCCTTAAGAGAATCATATACATCAAGTGCCACCCTGATTTTGTTGTCGCGATTTAACACCTGGGCGCTTTTGAAGCCCGAATTTTTATACCTGCGGACGGCCTCCTGCGCATCTGCAACCGTGCTGAAACTGCCATAAATCAGGTAAAAACGGTTTCCCTTCACAGCCTTGTCTACAGCAGCCTGTGAATCGGTAAATGCCGCCCTGAACGCAATGTCATTTTTGTCACATACCTTGGGTTTGCCTTTTGCGTCAATACGCTGTCCAAACCAAAGCGACACATAATTATCAGATAACCCAACACCCATTGCAGCCCATTTTTTGTCGGAATGATCTCCTTTCCCTAAAATAAAATCGACCACCGCCGTTGCATTTACCCAGAGTTTAAATATGCTGTCGGCCTGCACAATACTTTCTTCAAAATAACTCAGTTCATAACCACGGTAGGTGTATTGGGTTAGTTCCTTTGGCTTATCCCACATGCATTCGGGTTTATACACATATGGATTATAGCAACAGCTTTTCCAGTTGCCTTTGTTCGACCAGCTTCCTGTATTGCAAACACTGGTGTCGGGCCTGTTTAATTGCAAATCGCTGGCATGCGTCTTGGCCACAAAACACAAAGAAGCCGAGACCTGAATTTCCGGCAATTTATTCTGCTTGCGAAAGGTGTTGATCATCTTCATCAGCCGGTCTTCTTCAGGAGTAATGCAAAAATTATCCACCGTGTGTACCTGGCTATAGGCTGTAGGAAGAAACAGCAGCATTTGAAACAAAAAAACCAAAAAGTACCTTAGGGTACTTCGGTTTGCATAACCAATGTTATATGCCGGTGACTGGTGAATATTCATATTGAATTCATACTTGAAATTACTTTATTTATGTAATTACAAATGAATGCTATACATAAGTATTAAAATTGATTTTTCTGAATGAGCATTCACATTGCAATACAAATATACAGCAATTTATTGGCATTGCTGTAGAGGAGTTGTGTAATACAGGAGTTGGATTCTGACATCAATGCGCATCAAAATGTTGGTTTTCTACAAAAAATCCACCCAGCAGTGAAACCGCAATTTGTGTATATTTACATGATTAAATTTTTACCTACACATGAAACCTGGTCCGAAGATTCTATCACCGAAAACGCTTGTCCTTTTATTAATTGCAATGATGGGTCTTTCTGCCTGCAAGGAAATCCTTCTTACAGCCGATCAGCAGGGGAAAACTGTCCAGGTGCAGCAGCACGATGTGGTCACCCTGCAGCTTAGGGGCAACCCTACAACAGGAAATACCTGGAGGATTGAACAAATTGATACGGATATGCTGGAGCAAATAGGAGATTACGCCTATGCCGTTGATGACGACAAAATCGGTTCAGGAGGCATGTTTACGTTTCGGTTTAAGGTGCTGAAGCATGGCGAATCGACTCTTGCGCTGACCTACAAAAGTCAGCACAACGCAAATAATGAAGTACTTAAGACTTTTTCTGTTCGGCTGAGCGCTAAATAAGATTTGGTTTGTTACTTGTGGGTTGGCACCCTGTCCATCTTGTTGGGACGAAAAAAATAGCTATGTTAAACTACAAACAAGCATTACATTTCATTAAACTTTTCGTGTTTTTACTGGGAGCATTTTTCACTCCAAAGCTGGCTGCCCAATGTCCCTTGAACACCGGAGAAACGACACTTGCGCCAACAAATGGCCTGATCCTGTATCTTCCATTGGATGGGAACACAGCCAACAGCGGTACTGGTAATTACACCATTAACCTGGCTGGCGCAAGGTTTGTTGACGGGATTTGTGGGAACGGACTTGAATTTGACGGAATTGATGATTATCTGGAAGTGCTCCCTTCAGTGGACCTGCGCAACGATTTTACCATCACTGCCTGGATAAAAGCGAAGGACATGCTCAGACCAATGGATATTTTTTCGGTCAGAGAACAATGCGTTAGCTCTTACCGGGGATTTGCGATGATCCAGCTTGGTTTAAATGAATACCAGGTCAGTGGGCTCAGCAGCCAGGTAAATACAACAGTCGACTGCGTTGGCGGTTCAGCAGGCGACCGTTACCGAAACAGTGAAATAGCCATACCTAACGATGAGTATACATTTATTGCTGTCACTGTTGAAAATAACAGCTCGGAAAACCGGCAGGTAAGCTTAACCGTAAATTGTACTGAATACGAAACGGAGATGACGATTGATTATCCGACCGATGCCGTATTCTCGGGTTTAATAAATTTTTGTACTACGATAGGTGCAGCATCGAAAATACCGGGGTATATCAACAGCTTTTCAGGTATTATTGATGAATTCAGGTTGTATGACAGGACACTCGGTTACGACGAAATCCAGAAAATTTACAGAAACTGCCGCCCGCTGACATTATCCCATACACAGTTTACCAATTGTGCGTCAGACTCATTGTTATTTCAAATTGATTACTCAGAAACAGATGTGGACTATGCAGTCATGAATATGACAAACAACCTGTTGATTACTACCCTTCAAAGCGGGAATTGTGGTGTTTTGTTGCTTCATTCTGGCATGATTGACGATACGGCAAACATCCAGGTAATCGCCACTCACCGGACTTCTGGCTGTATAACACTGCTCGATAGCCCAGTTTCGGTCGTTCCCCGGCGCAATTTCCATGTTTGGGATGTTAATCAGCTTTGTGAAGGCGACAGCATTTGGTTTCAGGGGCAATTTATCAGTATACCAGGTCATTACACAGATACTGTGCCTCAGCAGGGCCAATGCGACTCTATTTACGAACTCGACATTACTGCAGTTCCAACTGTTCAATTAAACCTTGTTAGCGATACCACAATTTGTGAAGGCGACCACCTTATACTTGATGTAACAGTTCCTGAGGCTACTTATTTTTGGCAGGATCACTCATCAATGCCCGTGTTTGAAGTAACAACAACGGGAGATTATTGGGTTGAAGTCTCAACCTTGTGTGGCACAAGCAGTGATTCTAGCCACATTGATGTAATCGACTGCGACTGTAATTATTTCCTTCCAAATGCATTTACCCCAAATGGAGATCAGCTAAATGATGACTTTGGACTTATTACCGATTGTGCTGTGATCAATGATTTTCATCTGCTTATTTTCAACCGGTTTGGTAGCATGATGTTTGAATCAACGGATGTAAGGGCAACATGGGATGGCTCTTACAGAGGAAAGAAATGCCCGGCCGGATCCTATGTATGGATATTGTTTCAAAAGGACCACTTCAATCAAGCCATGAAACCCCAAAAAGGCCTGGTCAGTTTGGTTTACTAAGAATTGCAATGGCCAATTATGAACACCTTATTTGGCTAAAGTGCCTTAACAATAAACTTACTTTTCATTTAAGTAATCGCTGATAAGCTGGTCATATGCTTTGCTTATCCGGGAGATGAGCGGATGCCTTGGTTCGAAGCGAACTGTTGCATCAATTGCATTGATCGCCAACACTTTGGGAGAGGTGCCAGTGAGAAAGGCGCCTTCGAAGTCAGCCAACTCAAAATAACACACTTGTCTTTCCTCACAATCAATGCCCTGTTGACGGCACACTGCCAATATCTTTTGGCGGGTAACGCCATTAAGCACCTGTTCTTCGGGCGGAGTAATGATCGTTTCGGCTTTCACAAAGAAAATGTTCGATTTGCTTCCTTCAGTGACGCAGTCATTGTTTATCAACAGGATTTCGTATGCACCTGACAACTTTAGCTGCTCACTAATCCGTTGTTTAAACCAATCGCGCTGAAATTTCACTGCCGGATCTTTCCTCTCCAGCTGCATTGAAGTCATGCTGACGCCCTGAGAATAGGTTTGGGGCGATGGGTAAAAGTGTGGAATGAACCAGGCCGCAAACCAATATTTCTCCGCTTGTGTGCGTGTTTTAAGCACAAGTTTTATATTGCCCGAACTAACCTGATTCGCGGCTATCAGGGTACTGATTCTACTTTGAATGGTTTCAACAGTAATGGGCATGCGCACGTTTGCCAACAGGAAGGATGTTGCAAGTCGCTTCAGGTGGTCCTCAACGAACAGGGGCTTGCCTTCGATAACGCGCATAACTTCATAAATATACCCTTCCGCAGCAAGGGCATCAGCCGGAAAATCACAGCTGCTTTTGAGCTCATCGTTCAGGATAAAAACGGGGTGCAGGCAGGTTTCCATGGCGTTATTTAATCAGTTCCCAATCCGCTTTTACTAAGCGATATATGTAATCCCCCGATGACTTAATGTCTATATCTGCATCGGTAAAGCGCGTAAAGCCTGCCGCCTGTGCGACTTTCTGACTTGGAGCATTTTCCGGGCTGGTGCGAATGGTCAGTTCAGTCACATTGCATTGTGTGAATGCAAAGCGGGCGAGTGTCTGCAAGCTCTTTTTCATCAGGCCTTTAGCGCGGAATTCTTTTAACAGCCAATAGCCAAACTCGGCAGACTGTATTTGCCTGTTGGTGATTTTCATGCTGATAATTCCTGCAAAACAACGGGCATCCAACAGCTCGAAAAGCCAGACGGGAGGATGGCTGCTCCCGGCAGCAGAAATGCTTTTAATGACATCCTCCGGTGAATGAATCTGCCCGATCCATGGTAAAAATTCACCCAGCTCATCACGCTGGCCATCGATTGCCTGAAATATTTTTTGCCCGGCATCAATGTGAATCCGGTTTAAATAAACGCCGTCGTCAACAAAGAGCATCGATTTGGGCTTATCTTGACGACAGGTAATCGTTGATAATCTTTTCAGCTTTAACTGCAAGCTCTGCTTCAACATAAAGCTCGCAGGCATCTTCTGGTCCGCCAGAGGCCCAGCCTGCCATAATGCTCTCGCTCAGCAAATTCCGGTTAATTGCACCAATGCCGTTTTCCTGAAGAAGTTCCTCAATAAAGGCAGCTTCAATTTCAGAGCCGGTAAACACAAGCTTTAATTCGTCTTCCATGGGTAACCTCCTTGTGGTTTGTTAGGGAATCCAGTAATTACATTGTTAGCGTAAAGATACAATAAAACAGTGGGGAAACAGCCTTGAATCAGCTAATTTTTTCGGGGGCTGCATTCAGCTTGATGATGGCGAAAACCATGACTGCTGCAGCTATCCATTGTGCAGGGGAGAGCACACTCTTGTTGATGAAATAATCAAAAATAATGGCAGAAACAGGAAACAACAACTCACTGATGGTGGCCAGAATGGCCTTTACTTTACGCAATCCATAATAATACAAAAAGATGGCACCCGAACCGGTGGTCACACTGATTAGCAGGATAAACAGCCAATTTTCGGTGGTCGTTCGTGTAAACTGGTCAAATTGTCCAAATCCAATCATAAACAGCAGCATGATCAAGGCTGTGAAGCCGTAGCGGTAGAAGGTGGAAGTGACGAAATTAAACTTCCCCAATGCTTTTTTTGAAAGCACAGTTGAGCTGCCAAATGACAGGGCGGCGAGCAGCGCCAGCAAGGCAGCATAGATGGTGTTCTCTCCGGTTTCCACATTCGGCAGTTTAAACCCAAAGGTGAGAAAATATCCTCCCAGTATGGCCAGCAAAGCCCAATAAATAAAATGCTTCCTGAGTTTTTCACCCAGCCAGGTTGTAGCAAGGATAATTGCAAAAATAGGTTGTAGTTTTTGCAGGAGCACTACAATGGATAAATGATTGAAGTTGAGCAGAAAAAGGGCTTTCACAATGGCCAGTGTGCCAACAGCGCCACCGAGCAAACTGATTAGCAGAAAAGTAATGGAATCGGCCGTTGTAAATGATTTCAGGTGCTTATACTCCCGAAACAGGAAAATATTCATGAGCAGAAATGGCACAAGGTGCAGGATAAACACCACATAAACAACGTCGAGGTTGTAGAGGCGGGGCGTCAGCACTACTCCGTCAAATCCCCAAAGTATGGCCGAAATGCCAATGGCCATTGTGCCTCTGAAGGTTAACTTCCTTGCTTCATCTGTCATACGTAGGTTCAATAAGGATCGGGTGTAAAAGAGCCGCAAAAATAATCATTTAGACGCAGCTAATTGGCTTCAGGAAACAAAGTAATCGCACACTGGGCCCTTGCAATTGACTATTTTTGTTCGAAAAATTATCCCATCATGGAATTATCAATAAAGAATCAGTGGTTTGTGGTTTGTGGAGCTGGAAGTGGTTTTGGACGTGCCATTGCTGAAAAATTACTTTCTGAAGGCGCGTTGGTTTTGGCAGTCGCCCGCACCCAGGCAGTGCTCGACGAATTTAAACAGCAATGGCCCCAACAACTATTCAATATCTGTGGCGACATCACCCGGGCCGAAGTGCAGCAATTGGTGATGGAATTTATCGACGGCAAAACAATCTCAGGCCTGGTCGTCAATGCTGGTGGACCACCTGCAAAATCGTTTCTGGAAACAGAGCTAACCGATTGGGACAATGCCTGGATGAGCCTTGTGCGCTGGAAACTAGCCTTGACCATGCAATTCATTCCTGTTTTCAGGAAACAGCAATATGGTCGCCTTGTATTTATCGAAAGCGTGTCAGTGAAACAACCTATCGAAAACCTTGTATTAAGCAATTCTTTGCGACTGGCTGTTGTAGGCTTCGTCAAGTCACTGGCCAAAGAAGTAGCTGCAGAGCATATTACCTTAAATGTGCTCGCGCCAGGTTATCACAACACAGCTGCAATGAAACGGCTTTTCCAGAAAAAGGCAGATATGAGCCACATATCAGTAGATGATGCTAAGAAGTCATTCGAAACCCTGATTCCTGTCGGAACGATGGGGGAGGCCTTCGAAATGGCCGAACTTGCAACATGGCTGCTTTCGCCTAATGCGCGCTATGTTACCGGACAAACCATCAGCCACGATGGTGGCATTGTTCATGGTTTGTTTGGATAAATATAAAAACGGAAGGCAAAACAAGCGCTTCGCCTTCCGTTTGCAGTGTTCTTAGGTTAACGAGACTACTGCTTGTTGCTTAGCCATGCGATAATGTCGTCATCAAGCGGGCTGGTTCTGGGTCCGAGTACCTTCACCAACTGTCCCTGTTCATTGATCAGGTATTTCTGAAAGTTCCAACTGACACTGGAATCTTCCACTCCGTTTTTCTCTTTCGAGGTAAGCCACTGATAAACAGGATGCATATCATCGCCTTTTACCGAAATCTTCGACATGATGGGGAAGCTGACGTTGTAATTGCTTGTGCAAAACGACTTGATCTCTGCATTGGTGCCAGGCTCCTGGCTGAGAAAATTATTCGCGGGAAATGCTATGATGACAAAATTTTCGCCTCCATATTGCTGGTATAGTTCTTCAAGCTTTTCATACTGAGGGGTTAGGCCGCATTTGGAAGCGGTATTAACAACCATAACCTTCTTGCCTTTGAGAGAGGACAAGGAAAAGTCTTTGCCGTCGATATCCTTTACGGTAAAATCATAAAATCCTTGCTGGGCAGTTGTGACCGAAGCAAACAGGGTAAAAACAAATAAAGTGGAAATGAGCTTTTTCATGTTGCAAGTTTAGTTTATACATTAACAACCAATTGAGCGATTGGTTCAATTCCTCAGCTAAAAGCGCAGTTTTAAACCGGATTGGTCAATAGCCATATTTTTCTTTCCATTTGTTTCGCAGCGATAGCCGCTGCTCGGCCTCACGTTGATTTTCACCTGGGTCGAACAGCCTGCGACCTTTTATCTCATCAGGCAAAAACTCAAGGTCAATAAAATTGCCCTTGTACTGGTGGGCATATTGGTAATCGGCGCCATAATTAAGGTCTTTCATCAGGCGTGTAGGGGCATTTCTCAGGTGCAAGGGCACACTGAGGTCACCGGTTTTCTTAACCAATCCGAGGGCATCCTCAATGGCCATATAGGAAGCATTGCTTTTTGCCGAGCAGGCAAGGTAAATGGCTGTTTGTGAAAGGATAATCCTGCTTTCGGGCCAGCCAATTTTATTCACAGCATCGAAACAGGCGTTGGCGAGCAACAAAGCATTCGGGTTGGCATTGCCGATGTCTTCGGAGGCCAGAATGAGCATGCGGCGGGCAAGAAACAGCGGGTCTTCGCCGGCATCAACCATGCGAGCAAGGTAATACACAGCAGCATTTGGGTCGCTGCCACGCATTGATTTGATAAAAGCAGAAATCAGGTCGTAGTGCATTTCACCTGATTTGTCGTACTTTGCCAGGTTGTTTTGGATAATTTGCAGGGCCGATGCATTGGTGATCCGGACGGGCTTGTTTGGCGCGGTTTTCTGGCTTAAAATATCCGTCACAAGCTCAAGTGCATTGAGCAGTTTGCGGCCATCGCCTCCGCTGATACGGTACAAGGCATCCTTTTCTTCAACAATCACTTTGCGGGTGTAATCGCGCTCAAGTTCCTTTATGGCAATCGTGGTTAAGGCATCAAGGTGGTGGTCTTCGAGCGGCTTGAGCACATAAACCTGGCAGCGTGAAAGCAAGGGGGCGATGACTTCAAAGGAAGGATTTTCGGTAGTAGCTCCTACAAGCGTTACCAAACCTTTTTCAACAGCACCAAGCAGCGAATCCTGCTGTGATTTGCTGAAGCGGTGTATTTCGTCGATGAAGAGCAGGGGCGGAAGGGGGAGCATGCGGGCTTTTTCGATTACCTCGCGTACATCCTTCACTCCGCTGCTGATGGCGCTCAGGGTATAGAAATTCCGTTTGAGCTTTTTCGATATGATGAATGCCAGGGTTGTTTTTCCTACACCCGGCGGGCCCCAGAGGATCATCGAAGGAATGCGCCCTTGCTCGATGGCCTGCCTCAAAATGGCCCCGTCACCCACAAGGTGCTCCTGCCCGATGTAATGATCAAGGTCAGTAGGCCGGATGCGTTCCGCCAGTGGAATATGCGTCGTTTGCATAATAATTGAAGTGTGAATACAAAGCCAAAAATAACCCTTTGGAAGGAGACCGGGATTGAAAAACAAAACAAATTTGTTGAAACGAAATCTGTGATAAGCAATGCTTAATGCATCTTCGAGCCAAGCTGACCCAGGATATGGGGAAATTTTTCGAGGTTAAATGGCTTGGTCAGGTAGCTGTCCACACCGGCCTCTATGCATCGCTGATGATCTTCGCTCACTGCATTTGCCGTTATCGCAATAATCTGTGTGTGCATGCCACTGTCGTCTTCCTGCTCAATGCGCCTGATTTCACGGGTTGCAGCGATGCCATCCATGACCGGCATTTGAATATCCATCAGGATGACATCATAGGGATTGCTTTTGAATTTTTCAACCGCAATCAGCCCGTTTTCAGCCAGATCCACCTCGTATCCCAAATTTTTAAGGGTTGTCATGGATACCTTCTGGTTGATGAGGTTGTCTTCGACAAGCAGGATCTTTTTAGATGGATTTAAATCGTACAAATCAGGCTCTTTACCTCGGGCTACATTGATCGTAAACCAAAAGGTAGACCCCCGACCGGGCTCGCTTTCAAGGCCGATGGTGCCACCCATCAGTGAAACGAGGCTTTTGGCAAGGCTCAAACCAAGTCCGGCTCCTCCATGATTTCGGGTATAGCTTTCATCGACCATACTGAAAACACTCCATATCTTATGCTGTTCTGCTTTGCTGATGCCAATGCCGGTGTCAGTAATGCTGATTTTAAGTGTAAACCCGAGGGCCGTTTCAGTAAGTAATTCACAGCTAAACGTTACACTTCCCTCATGTGTAAACTTAATGGCATTTCCAAGCAAGTTGTTGATTACCTGACGATACCTTATCGGGTCGCCTTTCACAAACTGAGGCACATTGTTTTCGAATTTGCAGATTAACTGCAACTGTTGTTCATTTGCCTGCATGCGATGCACATGAATGACTTCGGAGGTTTCGTGTATGAGGTTGAAGTTTGCGCTGTTTAAACGGAGTTTTTCCTGATCAATGGTAGAGAAATCAAGGATGTCGTTTACCAATGAATCGAGGTGTCTGGAAAGCAGGTCTGTTTCCTGCAACAAAGTCCCCTGATTATCGTCGAGATCAGTTTTCTTTAATAGTCCGATGAGGCCAAGAATGCCATTCAGTGGCGTCCTGATTTCGTGGCTCATATTTGCCAGAAAGTGGATTTTTGTCCGGTTTGCGGCTTCTGCATTTTCCTTAAGGATGGTCATTTCTGCAAAGGCTTTTTCCATTTCCGTTTTTTGCAGATCGATTTGGCTGTGCCTCTGAACCAGAAGATTCATAAGACGCTTGTTTACAACAGTATAGCGATACAAATAGATCAATAATAAGCCTATGGCAAGCAATAAAATTCCAATAGTAATGGCCAACCAAATCACTGAAGTGTTCCCGGAAGCCGTTGACATACCCAACCACATGCTGATACTGTTCAGGCTGGTATCAAAACACAGCAACTGAACAAAACTGAAAAAACCGATTGAATTCAGCAAGGCGATTACCTTCAATTGAAACAACATGGTTGGGGTTTAGGATAACAGAAAACCAACAGCAAAAAGCGCGCCCACTTGTAAATAATTATTATGATGTTGATTCAATGTGTTTTACAAATCAATCAATCCAGATGGAATTCCTGTTCGGAGAAACTTAATCCAAAGACGGGAAAACCTGCACGATCATCGATTTATTCAGACACCAAATGCAATGCAGCTCAAAGCCTTGTGCAGGTTAGTTGTACTTTCCTGTATCAGGCTTAAACAATAGGTTTTTCGACGAAAATGACAGTTCATGCGACTTGAGTTTTTGCCCGTTTGGGAGCAGGGCGTAAAACCGAAACCTGGCTTTCTTAATGGCAGCGTCGTGCAGCAAGTCGAAAAAATCCTGTTTATAGAAGGCGGCAATCAACCCCTTTTGATGGACCGGATTTTCAGGAACTATGGTTTTAATGATTCCGCCTGAGAGCGGAAAAACTGTGATGTTGCGTTTATGATCAATCTTTTCAATACCGAATTCGCCTATTAGCTTAATGTCAGCACAACCATCAACAGCGATTAAAATACTGCCATGCTTCGTCCGTGGATCAAGCTCAATCACCTTAAACTGCATTCCGTTGATAAGCTGTACTGATATCAGATAATGCTTCGGACGGTTCGTGTACCAGTTTCTGAACATCATGGCAAGTCCGCCAACTACAAGCATAAACAGAATAAATAGTGTGTCCTGATCCATTCCCGATTTTTTTGCAAAGATAGCGCAATGATCTGCAAATAACTTTGATTCTGCCTGCATTGCCAATGAATGGTTTGGGCGCCTTCGCCAAGGTTTTTTAATATATTTGCCCAACGTTATTTTATACAGAAACACCGATTACTTATGAAACATTTATTCAGACTGGCATTGCTGTGCCTGACCGCATTTTCTTTACCTAACCAGTTGCTGGCTTGTACCAACTACCTGATTACCAAAGGGGCATCAGTTGATGGGTCAACCATGGTCTCTTATGCTGCCGATTCACATATTCGCTACGGCGAACTGTACTTCAGGCCTGCGGCTGATTGGCCTGCAGGAAGCATGATTACCATCTACGACAGGGGAACAGCCAAGCCTTTGACGCAGATTCCACAGCCAGCCCATACCTACCAGACCATAGGTTTTATGAATGAACACCAGGTATCCGTTGGTGAAACAACCTTTGGAGGAAGGAGCGAGTTGCAGGATTCCACAGGCCTGATCGATTATGGAAGCCTGATGTTTCTGGCCTTGCAGCGTGCGAAAACGGCACGCGAGGCAATCAAAGTCATTGCCGATCTGATGGATACATATGGATATGCCAGCTCGGGCGAAAGTTTTTCTATCGGCGACCCAAACGAAGTCTGGATCATGGAACTGATTGGCAAAGGAACTTCGTTGAAAACAGACCGCAAGACAAAAAAGCAAGTAAACACAAGCAAAGGTGCTGTCTGGGTGGCCATCAGGATACCCGACGGCGCAATATCGGCCCATGCCAACCATGCCCGCATTACCACATTTCAACAGGCAAACGGAAAAACTTCGATCACAAACAGGCAATGGGAGTTGCTTGACCAGCCTGATGTAGAAGTGATTCATGCCTGGGACGTGATTGATTTCGCACGCAACAAAGGGTATTATAACGGAGACAATAGTGATTTCAGTTTCAGTGATGTGTATGCACCTTTGGATTTTGATGGAGCACGCTTTTGTGAACTCAGGGTATGGAGTATGTTCAACCGCTTTTGCAGCAATATGGACCAGTATTGGGATTATGCCACAGGCCTTAACCTGACTGCCGGCCGGATGCCATTGTATGTTATTCCTGACCGGAAAATAAGTGCGCAAGACTTGATGCAGGCCAAACGCGACCATTTGCAGGGAACCACGCTTGATATGGCCAAAGATGCTGGTGCCGGCCCTTACGGATTGCCGTACCGCTGGCGTCCGCTCACATGGACCTGTGATGGGAAAGAATATTTTCATGAACGAACCACTGTCACACAGCAAACAGGATTTTCTTTTGTGGCCCAAATGCGCAGCTGGATGCCCGATCCGATTGGTGGCATCAACTGGTTTGGTGTCGACGATGCCGGCACAACCGTTTATGTGCCCTTCTATTGCGGCATCAGCCGTGTTCCCGAGAGCTGGGCCGAAGGCAATGGGGATATGCTCACCTATAGCGATAATGCGGCTTTCTGGGTGTTCAACAGGGTAGCGCACTTTGCTTACCTGTTTTACGACCGCGTAATGCCCGACATCAGCAAAGTGCAGGCTGAACTCGAAAATAAGTTCATGGACTACACGCCTGCTGTAGATGCCGCAGCGAATACCTTATGGCAAACAAAGCCTGAGCTGGCTGTTGCCTTCGTTACTGATTATTCCTGTAATATGGCTGAATCTACAGTTAAGCGCTGGAAGTCGCTGGGCGAGTTTTTGCTGGTTAAATACCTCGATGGCAACATCAAGGTCGAAGAAAATGGCCGGTTTATCCGAAACCCATATGGTTATCCCGTCTCACCTAAACAACCAGGTTATCCTGAGAAATTCAAAAAAGTCATTGTTGATGATGCCGGGCCGAAACTCAACTATCCCGTGAAACATTAAAAAAAAGACGCCTCGTAAGGGGCGTCTTTTTTGTTTATTACACTTTGTATTTAGTTTGCAGGGACCTGATAAATAAAGCTGTTGTTGCGGTATCCTGCAAGGTTCTGGTACCAGTTAGGGAATAAAACTCCGCTACTTGTGGCCCACTCGGCAAATTTCAGGTGTGCCCAGATAACTTCCTGTTTTTCCTTAGGATAGGCAAAACTCTCATAGATGTTTATCGCCCAGGGTAAGTTATGGTCATTCACATAATAGGTGTTAGTTGCCGGGTCGCTGACGTCTTCCCATGTACCGAACAAGGCCGTATTTGCCAGATCAGTAGGAGGGTAGCCGGGTAAATGCACCTCCACAGTCCTGTCTTTATTCACCATGATAAACGGGTTAAAGCTCGAAATATCGACCTGTGCATAAGTGTAGGTGTTCTCAGGGAAATAGATGCGTACAACAAGGGTATCGGGCGTTACATAGGGCGCTGTTTCTTCGGTGTTTACACCGATACCTGATCCAGGATGCTGCATCTGATTGTAGGCATTGTCATATACAATGATTGTTGGTTTCGACTGGTTTGCTTCAGTGCCGTTGGGACTCAAAGTGACGTAACTTTCAGTGAGGTTATAGCCTTCAACATACAAATCGGCAGCGTTGATGTTGTTGCTCAGCTGGAACCCGAACCCGTTTTCGTACGAAGCACCAAATGCCTTGATGATGAAGGTTGCCCTGATCATATCAACATAATTACCGGTGTTTGAAATGAGCTCAAATTTATAGTCAAGCACAAGGTCGTTGAAGTCATAATCGCCCTTGCCAGGCCACAAATCCTCATATGCCAGGGTTCCGTATCCTGTGGCAGGGAAGTTATTGTCAACAGGCACATACTCGGTTGAGAATGGCACATTGGCCAAACCCGGCTCAAGGCTTTCGAAACCAGCATTGTCAACTGATTTGAAGGGGAAAGGTACTGTTACTGCACCATCAGCCGGATCAACAAGGATTACCTGGCTTGGCTGGCCGTTGCTTCCCACCGGAATGATAATTCCTGCACCCGGGAAAGTTGTCACAGTGTATGCAGTGCCGTTTACGCTGATGCTTGTAGCATTTGCCGGAAAGGCCGTGAGGCGTATTGACTGCACAGTGCCATCCGGATCGCTGTCAACAAAGGTTTGGGGGGGAACTACCACGGTAATGGTTCCGCCGGGATTTTGTTGAATGGTGGCAGTTGCTGTTCCGGCAAGAGGCAATTGCTCAATGCCAAAGTTTACATTCACGGTAATTTCGTTATTTGCAACGGCAGCTTGAATAAGCCCGTTTACAGTGCCATCATTTCCGGCGACAATGCCAACAAACTCTCCGGTATTCACCCAGCCTGAAGGCAGTGCGGTCGTCGGAATTTGCTGACCCACAACACCCTGATTTGTAGACAACTGTACCTGATAAGTGCCATTTGCGAGGTTGCTAAACTGATAGGTTCCGTTTGCATTTACCTGCATGGTTGCCAGCACCTGATTGCCTGAATTCAGCAGGTTGGCATAGAGCACAGTGGCTCCGGCAACGCCGGTTCCTGTGCCGTTAACAATGTCGTCTGTCAAGCCGTTGCTGTCGTGGTATACATTTCCTGAGAGACCTCCCGGTGTGCCTGTAACCACAAAGGGCACGTTGGCTGAGCCGGTGCTGATGCTCGAAACATTGGCATTGTCGTTGGCAATAAATGGGATTGAAACTGTGACAACGCCATTGATTGGGTCGACACTGATCGTTTGGGTGGGATTTCCGTTTTCACCGGCCGGTACTAAAACGCCGCCTGCCGGGAATCCACCAGAAGTGTATAAGGTGCCATTAATGGTAATTGAAGTTGCATTGCTGGGGAAAGCGGTAATTTTAATGCTCACCACGGTGCCATCAGCGTCCGAAGCCACAAAGGTTGTGGCCGGAACAGGCACTGAAATACTTCCACCAGGATTTTCCTGGCTTTCAGCAGTATTATTCTGAGGAACTGGACGTTGTTCGATGCCAAAGTTCACGTTTTCGGTATAAGCTCCTGTGACAACCGTAGCGCTTAATAAGCCATTAACTGTGCCATCGCTGCCGGCACTTGTGCCCACATGTTCGCCTGTATTTACCCATCCTGATGGAAGCAATGTTTGTGGCATGGCAGATCCGTTAATTCCCTGAACTGTTGAAATCTGCACAGTGTAGGTAGCGGCTGGCACTTCGAAGGTGTAGGTTCCGCTTGAGGTGACTGCCATTGCATTTACGACAATATTTGACGCATTGAGTAAATTGGCATATAGTGCTGTGCCACCGGGTGTCTGAATTCCGGTCCCGTTAACCAGATTATCTGTAAGTCCGTTGATATCATGAAACACATTGCCATTTAATCCGGTACCTTCATTACATCCTGATCCTGCACAGGTCATCACATATTCGAAATCGGCAACAGAGAACGAAACGATCTGGCGGTTTTGTCCGGCCTTGGCCGATGCCTGCTGGGCTTGCAAGCCACCTGTAAGTGTGTAGGTTACGGCAAAAACACCGGCATCACCATCGCCGATATTGCTAGTCCCATCTACTTTAAACCCCTGAAAAGGGTCACCTCCCAAATTGGGACCCATATCAATTTCATCATAGGTCATGATGCCCGACCGGATGTCAACACTTACATTGGAATATGTTCCAGGAACCGCTTCAATGGAATAATGCGACAGTTCCTTGCAGCTGGGACCACCACAACCATTATGCTCAACCCTGAGTACGATGGTGTGCGAACCATCGCAGTTGTCGACAACAGACTCAATTGTCGTTGTAAACCCGCCACCATTGGTCTTCGTTACTTCACAAACAGTCGCAAATGCATTCAAAGCCAATAAGTTGAAAGCCAATAAGGCTGCAACTAACATGGCACGAACAGGTAAAAGTTTAGCTTTCATGTCGGTTGGTGTTAGGGGTTAAACACATAGTTGATGGGTTGAGTACCAAACTCAATGGTGATGGATTGCCCCATATAGTTTAGCTTGGCGCTCGTTTCATAGGATGGAACAGTAAGTTTCATCGTATACGGCATGCCCGTGCTCAGGAATGCTTTTTGATAAATCGCTCCCTTGGGCGAGGTCACCTCGACAATCCCATTGGCATATCCGGTAAGGGTAATCTGCACATCCTTAAAGGTTTTCCAATCAAAAGTAGTAGGCACACTCATGTCATCCATGGTGGTAATTGTCGAAGGCTTTGGGGTATCGAAGTGCTTCCGGCAGGAAACCAATGCGAGCCCCAGTCCAAGGATCCCTAAAATGAATAATTTTTTCATGATGCAATGTGTTTTCGTTTCACCTATTCTTATTTCATGAATTGTGCCAGAATTCACAACAAAATGAAAAATAGCGTGTTAGAAGTGTTTTCTTTCATTACCTATTATCAAGAAAAATTCCAAAAATGTATAAATATTCCTATTATTGGAAATGATCCAAATACTGCGTGTGTGAAGGGTTAAAATTAGGCTATTTTCCGGTTCAATACCACGTTTTCAATACCGAATTAAGGTGAAATCAGCATTGAAACGAATAAACCCAGAATTACAAAAAAAAACCGCCCTGATTGCAGGGCGGCAGTGTATTTAGTCGTGTTGGTTGTTGTAGTCTATAACAAAAGCATAAATATACGCCAAATAATTTAGGTTAAAAGCTTGTTTATAAGCCACCTAAAATACGCTCCATCCTTGTCCGAATATGCTTTCTGTTGTTTGGCGTTTATTTCATTACAAAGGTACTTAAATACTTCTTAAGTATGCAAGTAAAATAAGCTGTTTTTTTTAACAGGTTTCGTTTATTTTTCGCACAATTTTTTCACCTTTGAATAAAGAATTGTTTTCAACAGCAAGTCAATTGCTGGCAAATACAAACAAACCCATTGCTGATGCACTCTTACGACGATTACCTTTACTGGGCACAGTACCTGAACAACAACTTCAGTTCGCTTGATCTGGTCAATATCGACTACGACCTGATGAGAAACTGTCTTTCATCATCAGAAGAATACACAATAATTGGACCGGCCAGCGACGAGCAGCTTGACGCCATGCTGTATGCCTGGATTCAGCTGACAGCCCAGACAAAGGATGATGATGGCAGGTTTGATGCCTGGTCGTAAGACCTGTGTTTTGCTTAAGTATTTTTCTGCGAATCACAATTATTGTCGCTATATTTGTTGATCGAACCAAACCTAATTTTATTCACCAATACTAAAACAAATGATTGGATTTACGCTCGACAGCCGCCAACTCGAAATTCAGGCAAAATACCGCGATTTTGTCAATCGCTGGGTAATCCCCAACAGATTAAAATATGACCAACTTGCCGAATTTCCCTGGGAAGTTGTGAAAGCCGCCTATGCCGAAGGCATCATGAATGGTCCGATGCCGAAGAAGTTTGGCGGAAGCGACTACAGCATTCTCGATGGTGCCATCGCCTCCGAAGAGCTTGGTGCAGGCTGTATTGGAATTGGTATCAGCATCGATGCCAACACACTGGCATTGACTCCGCTGTACCTTGCGGCGAATGAGGCACAACAAAAGAAATTTTTCGGACTGATCAATGAAAAACAGGCCGTTGCAGCCTATGCACTGACCGAGCCAAATGCCGGCAGCGATGTTGCAGGAATTAAATCAACAGCCATTAAACACGGCGACAAATACATCCTCAACGGACACAAGCGGTATATCACCAATGCCGAAGCGTCGAGCTTCATCACGGTTTTTGCCCTCACAAATCCTGAAAAGGGAGCCAGAAGCCTGACTGCATTTGTTGTACCCTCCGATTCGCCTGGAGTGGAAATTAAGCCCCGATTGCAGAAAATGGGACAAAAGGCCTCGGTGCAAAACGAACTGATTTTTCACGATGTGGAGATACCTGAAGAAAACCGCCTGGGCGATGAAGGTACAGGCTTTTTAATTGCAATGAAAACCTTCGACAGGACACGCACCGGAGTTGCTGCGCTTAGCCTGGGCAATGCAAGGGCTGCATATGAAACAGCTTTGCATTGGGCAAAGCACAGGATTCAGTTTGGTGCACCGATTACGGTAAATCAAGGAGTGAGCTTTATGCTGGCCGATATGGCTACAGAAGTGGAAGCCGCCCGCTTAATGACCTGGTATGCTGCCTGGGCTTATGACAACGGTTTGAAAGTTGCCGGCAAACTGTCAGCCATGTCGAAAATGTATGCCTCCGATATGGGCATGAAAATCACTACTGATGCGGTACAGGTAATGGGTGGCGAAGGTTACAGCACTGAGTTTGCCGTTGAGAAAATGATGCGCGACGCCAAACTTTGCCAGATCTACGAAGGTACAAACCAGATTCAACGGCTGGTGATCTCGAAAAGCATCCTCAAATAAGTTGATCAGATCAAAAAAAAAAACCGGCAGTGTGATCACCGCCGGTTTTTTTATGTTAAAAGCTGTAGAAATTGTCTTCGATTAGCTTATCGGCGATTCGCCTGCGGGCTTCCTTCACATTCACAGGATTTACCATACAGCGTTTAGCCAGTAGGTCTATCATGGCCTGTTGTTGTTCAGCCGGCGCATAAGAGGCAATGGCATCCCTTCCTGCCTTGCTAAGCTGTGCCGACACTTCATATGACAACACATCCAGGATATCCCTGTTGATCAGTTCTTTTTCCTTCGAAACACCCTTGGCTTCGAGCTTCTTTACCCTAAGGGCAGTCGACTCAAAGGCATAAATCTGCATCAGCATATCGGCAATATTCATCAGAATTTCTTCTTCATCAGCCAACTTACGGCCAAAGGCTTCTGAAATTCCGGGTATCAGCATCAGCACGGCATTTTTCATATTGCGTATGCTGGCCATTTTTTCATCGTGGTATCCCAATCCCTGGAGACTTTCAATCATTCCGGCAACATCATATACCTTGCGTGCTTTCTCGAACAAGTTGAATTCGCTCTTCATGCCTCTTTTCAGCAATGCGTCAACTGCCAACAAACGGTTAATTTCGTTGGTGCCTTCAAAGATTCTGTTAATGCGCGAATCGCGGTAGGCCCTGTCAACAGGCGTTTCGGAAGAAAATCCCATGCCGCCAAAAATCTGAACGGCCTCATCAACCACAAAATCAAGCGCTTCGGAGCCAAACACCTTCATCAATGCACATTCAATGGCATAATCAGCTACGCCCTCGATGTTGGCCAGTCCATGGCCTAATCCGTTTCCTTTCAGGGTTTTGATGTTATCCTGAATGTCTTTACTTACGCGATAAACAGCCGATTCGGTAGCATAGGTACGAACAACCTGCTGAGCCAGTTTGTGCTTGATGGCACCAAAATCAGCGATCACCTTGCCAAACTGTTTGCGCTCGTTGGCATAATTCACCGAATGCATAATGGCGCGTTTTGCACCGCCAATCACCGTGGCAGCCAGCTTAATGCGGCCAAGGTGAAGGATGTTGAGGGCGATTCTGAAGCCTTCGCCGCGTTTACCCAATAAATTTTCAACAGGAACCTTGACATCATTGTAGAAAATCTGCCTAGTGGAAGACCCCTTGATGCCCATCTTCTTTTCTTCGGGATTCATGCTCACACCTTCCCAGGCACGCTCAACAATAAAGGCACTCAGCACCCTGTCGTTGTCGATCTTTGCAAACACGGTCTGAATGTCAGCAAAGCCGCCATTGGTGATCCACATTTTTTGTCCATTCAGAATATAATGCTTGCCATCTTCTGACAAAACAGCCTTTGTGCGACCTGAGTTTGCATCCGAGCCAGCGCCGGGCTCAGTCAGGCAGTAAGCAGCCATAAGCTCTCCAGATGAGAGCATTGGGATATATTTTGCTTTTTGCTCTTCGTTGCCATAATACAGTATTGGCAAAGTTCCGATGCCGGTATGGGCCATGATGGCAACAGAGTAGGAGTAACCCGATCCAAGGGCTTCGTTGGCCCGCATGATGCTTAGGAATGACTGTTCGAATCCGCCATAGGCTTCGGGGATCGACAAGCCCAGCAGTCCAAATTCGCCAGCTTTTTTAAGCAGACTGGCCATCAGGCCGTTTTCCTGTTTGTCAATTCTATCCAGGTTTGGGAACACTTCAGTATCAAGAAAATCCTTACAAGTGTCGGCAATCATCTTCGTTTCTTCGTCAAATTCCTCGGGAATGAATACATTGTCAATATCAACTTCCTTGACTAGAAATTCACCCCCTTTGAGCACAGCTTTTGGTTCCATGTTGATAGGTTTAGTTAAATTGTCGGCAAACATACTTAAAATAATAAAATTCTGATTGGGCTGATCAATACAAATTATTAAAAAAGGGATTAACAACCAGTGTAACATACGCCAAAATGGCAACTCCATTTTACGTCCTCACGGCCAGGTCCTGCCCATTTCGAGGAATAAAAAAAACCGGTCGACAGGCCGGTTTTTCTGATGTTTCAGCTTTATCCCTTTGATTTCGATTTGCTTTCTTTGGGTGGCTTGTTCACCACAATAAAGATTTCAGATTTCTTTTCATCAAAATCTACGATGATGCTGTCGCCTTCGCGAAGCTTAGTTTTAATAATTTCTTCGGCAAGCACGTCTTCAACATATTTCTGGATGGAGCGTTTGAGCGGCCTGGCGCCAAATTGTTCATCCCAGCCTTTTTCGACAATAAAGTCTTTGGCCTTTTCGGTCAGGCTGATTGCGTAACCCATTTCCTGTACCCTATTATAAAGGTGTTTCAGTTCAATGTCGATAATCTTATGGATGTCGCTGCGCTCAAGGCTTTCGAATATGACCACATCGTCGATCCTGTTCAGAAACTCTGGTGCGAATGATTTCTTTAAGGCATTTTCGATGACGCCCTGTGCGAAATTGGCCTTTGCCGATGTTTTCGCTGCTGTTCCAAATCCAACGCCCTGTCCAAAGTCTTTCAACTGACGTGAGCCTATATTGGATGTCATAATCACAATGGTGTTTTTGAAATCGACCCTACGGCCCAGGCTATCGGTGAGCACACCATCATCGAGCACCTGTAGCAAGAGGTGAAACACATCGGGATGTGCTTTTTCAATTTCATCGAGCAACACAATTGAATATGGCTTTCTCCTGACTTTCTCTGTCAGCTGTCCGCCTTCTTCGTATCCCACATAGCCGGGAGGGGCACCCACGAGCCGGGAAACAGCAAATTTTTCCATGTACTCACTCATATCAATCCTCACAAGTGCATCCTCGGTATCGAACAGGTATTTTGCCAATACTTTTGCAAGGTATGTTTTGCCAACGCCTGTTGGTCCAAGAAAGATAAAGGTTCCGATGGGTTTGTTCGGGTCTTTCAGCCCGGCCCTGTTTCTTCTGATGGCCTTAACGACTTTTTTTATGGCTTCGTCCTGGCCGATCACTGATCCGGAAAGTTCGACCTCCATATTTATCAGGCGGTCGCTTTCGTTTTGGGCAATGCGCTGCACAGGAATACCTGTCATCATGGCAACCACTTCGGCCACGTTTTCTTCTGTGACTTCCTCACGGTGAATTTTTGATTCTTCTTCCCATTTTACCTTGGCCTTCTCGAGCGCTTCGGTGAGTTTTCTCTCTTTGTCACGGAACATTGCAGCTTCTTCAAACTTCTGAATCTGGATAGCTTTGTTCTTTTTCTGGCGTGTTTCCTCGATCTCACCTTCGAGCTTGATGATTTCTATCGGCACATGGATATTGTTTATGTGCACCCTTGCGCCGGCTTCGTCAAGCGCATCGATGGCCTTGTCGGGCAGATACCTGTCCGACATATACCTGTTGGTTAATTTCACGCAGGCCGAAATGGCATCGGAAGAATACTTTACCAGGTGGTGATCTTCATATTTTTCCTTGATGTTATTCAGGATCTCATATGTTTCTTCCACCGATGTCGGGTCGACAAGGATTTTCTGAAAGCGGCGTTCGAGGGCGCCGTCTTTTTCGATATACTGCCTGTATTCATCAAGCGTTGTTGCGCCGATACACTGCAGCTCGCCCCGTGCCAGGGCAGGTTTGAACATATTGGAGGCATCAAGGGATCCGCTGGCGTTTCCTGCGCCTACGATGGTATGGATTTCATCGATGAACAGGATGATGTCAGGGTTTTTCTCGAGTTCGTTAAGCACGGCCTTCATGCGCTCCTCAAATTGGCCACGGTATTTGGTGCCGGCCACAAGCGATGCAAGGTCAAGCATGACGATGCGCTTGTTGAAAAGGGCCCGGCTTACCCTGCGTTGTGTGATACGCAAGGCGAGGCCTTCGGCAATGGCCGACTTGCCCACACCGGGCTCACCGATGAGGATAGGGTTGTTTTTCTTGCGACGACTGAGGATCTGCGCCACCCGTTCAAGTTCTTTTTCGCGGCCCACAATGGGATCGAGCCGGTTTTCCTCGGCAGCCTTTGTCAGGTCACGGCCAAAATTATCCAAAACCGGAGTCTTCGATTTTGACTCTCCCGCTTTGCGTGTGCTGCTGCCGCCTGACTGCTTGGGTTCATCATCATCGTCGGCTGACTCGCCCGGGAATTCGGCCTTTGGGTTATCGAGTTTAAGGGGTTCAGTGGTTTCACCGGTGGTCATGAAGGTCAGCTCGTTCTTAAACGAATTAAAATCAATTCCTTCGCGTTCGAGGTTTTGGGTGATCAGGTTGTTTTTATCGCGTAAAATGGCCATTAAAAGGTGTTCGGTGTGAATGATGTCGCTTTTGAATTCTTTGGCAGCAATATAGGTGAATTTGAGCGCCCTTTCGGTCTGTTTCATCAGGGGAATATTGGTCAGGCTTGCATTGCCCTGATTTGGGTTTCTGATGGCATCTTCGATTTTTCTTCTGAATTCCTCAATGTCAATGCCAAGGTAACGCAGGATGTGCAAGGCTTTGCCATCGCCATCGCGGACCATTCCCAAGAACAAGTGCTCCAGTCCGATGTAGTTATTTCCGAGCCTCACGGCTTCTTCATGACTGTATGTCAGAATGTCTCTGACACGTGGAGAAAATTTTGCGTCCATAGTGTATGTTGATCGACTGAAAACTGTGTTAAAACGTGTGAATAATGAGGATAGTATCGTTTTTGGCAAGTACGTTTAAACAACTTAGCCACAACCCAACATCGTCATTTCAAATGTATGAACAAATATCAGTCCATCTTTGTTCGACGGCCCATTTTATCAACACGGCTTTGTTGACAGATTGAAAATATTGCCCGTTGGCAGCATGTCGTGTAGTCTTGAAAATGTGTATCTTTGCAAATTGTTAAAAAAATATCTGAAACGCAATAATACGCTGAATGGAAGAGGTTTTTGAAGGAGAAAAGATCGTAAAAGTCAACATAGAGAATCAAATGAAATCGGCTTACATCGACTATTCCATGTCGGTGATTGTAAGCCGTGCCCTGCCTGATGTCCGCGATGGTTTGAAGCCCGTCCACCGCAGGGTGCTTTATGGCATGCTCGATCTGGGTGTATTGTCGAACCGTGCCTACAAAAAGTCCGCCAGGATTGTGGGTGAAGTGCTTGGAAAATATCACCCACACGGCGATACCTCGGTATACGATGCCATGGTGCGCATGGCCCAGGAATGGTCGTTGCGTTATCCGCTCGTTGACGGTCAGGGTAACTTTGGCTCTATCGACGGCGATAGCCCGGCTGCGATGCGATATACAGAAGCCAGACTCAGGAAGATTGCGGAAGAGATGCTGGCCGATATTGACAAAGAAACGGTTGATTTTCAACTTAACTTTGACGATTCCCTCAACGAACCAACCGTATTGCCCGCCTTGTTGCCCAACCTTTTGGTGAACGGGGCAAGTGGTATTGCTGTCGGTATGGCTACCAATATGGCACCACACAACCTCTCGGAAGTAATCGATGGGATTGTTGCCTATATCGACAACAGGGAAATTACTGTGAGTGAGCTGATGCAGTTTGTGAAAGCACCTGACTTTCCTACCGGTGGCATCATCTATGGCTATGAAGGTGTGCGCGAAGCCTTTGAAACAGGCCGCGGCCGGATCATGATGCGCGGCGAAACCACCATTGAAGAACATAATGGCAAAGAATGGATCATTGCCACTTCCATTCCGTACCAGGTGAATAAGGCTGACATGATCAAGAAAACTGCCGACCTGGTGAATGATAAAAAACTGGATGGCATCTCCGATATCAGGGACGAATCTGACCGGAATGGCATGCGCATTGTCTATGAACTTAAACGTGATGCCGTTTCAAATATCGTACTGAACAAGCTCTACCAGATGACCGGACTGCAAACATCGTTCAGCGTGAACAATGTTGCACTCGTCAATGGCAGACCGCGTACACTCAACCTGAAGGACCTGATTCACTATTATGTGGAGCATCGCCATGAGGTTGTGCTCAGGCGCACTCGGTACGAACTGAGGGAAGCGGAAAAACGGGCACATGTGCTCGAAGGTCTGCTGATCGCATTGAATAATATCGACGAAGTAATCGCCCTGATCAAGGCATCAAAGACACCGGAAGAAGCCAAAACCGGGCTGATGACGACTTTTAGCCTGTCAGAAATCCAGTCAAGGGCCATCCTCGATATGAGACTCCAAAGGCTGACCGGCCTCGAAATCGATAAGCTGAAAGAAGAGTATGCCGAACTGATGAAGCTGATCGCCCACCTGAACAACATCCTGAACAATGAGTCTTTACGCTTCGACATCATTAAAGAGGAGCTCAGGAGTCTGAAAGAAAAATTCGGTGATGAACCACGCTCAACCATCGTTTATTCTGCTGATGACATTAAGATAGAAGATCTCATTCCCGATGAACCTGTGGTGGTGACCATTTCACACCTTGGCTATGTTAAGCGCACCGCGCTAACCGAATATCGCCGGCAGAGCAGGGGAGGAAAAGGGGCCAAAGGATCTGAAGCCAGGGATGAAGATTTTATTGAACAGCTTTTCATCGCCACAAACCACAACTACATCCTGTTCTTTACCGAAAAAGGCAAGTGTTTCTGGATGCGGGTGTACGAAATTCCTGAGGGAACAAAAATCTCCAAGGGTAGGGCCATTCAAAACCTCATCAATATTGATGTTGATGACAAGGTAAAGGCCTTTATCAATGTGCTGAATCTGAAAGACGTAGACTATATTGAGCAGAATTTTATCATTCTGTGCACCAAGCAGGGCATCATAAAGAAAACAAGCCTCGAAGCCTATTCAAGGCCGCGACAAAATGGCATCAATGCCATCACCGTGCGTGAAGGCGATGAGCTGCTCGAAGCCAAACTGACCAATGGCAATAACGAAGTGGTTATGGCCCTGAGGTCAGGTAGGGCAATCAGGTTTAATGAGATGAAAGTCAGACCGATGGGCCGCAATGCCTCCGGTGTACGCGGCATTACCCTCGGACATGACAAGGACGAAGTGGTTGGCATGGTTTGCGTTGAAAACGAACTGAGCGACATCCTGGTAGTTTCGGAAAATGGCTATGGAAAACGTTCTAAATTAGACGATTACCGTGTGACAAACAGGGGAGGGAAGGGCGTAAAAACCATCAACATCACTGAGAAAACCGGTGATTTGATTGCCATCAAGGACGTGGAAGACAACGACGACCTCATGATCATCAACCGCTCTGGCATTGTGATCCGTATCGGCATCGCCAACCTGAGGATCATGGGCAGGGCAACACAAGGCGTTAAGCTGATTGACCTGCGCGCAAACGATGTGATTGCAGCTGTAGCCAAAGTGAAAAAGATATACGATGAGGATGAAGAGGCGGCTACTGATGAAAATGGCACTCAGGAAGATGAGATCAGCAGCCTGGAGGAATTAAACGAAACTGGTGAAGCCAGCGAAACAACAACATAGCAATAAACATTGGTGAAAGCCTGGTATAGTTTTGGCTTTCACTCAGACAATAGGAACAGATTGGTAACTGAAAATAAATTAACTATGAAAAAAATCGCAATCTTACTGGTAATGATTCTTGCCGGTTTGGGCACTTATGCCCAGAAGTCAGAACGCACAAACGCGTTCATGTACAACAAAAACGGGCAGTATGATAAAGCCCGTGAGGCCATCGACAAGGCCATTGTGCATGAAAAAACCCTGAACGACCCGAAAACATGGATGTACAGGGGAATTATTTATTTGAATATTACATTTAATGATGAGTTTAAGTCGCTGGACCCTAACGCTCTACAGAAGTCACTTGAATCGTTCATTAAAGCCAAGGAACTTGACCCCGAAGATAAAGAGGGCATGGCCATGGACATCAACCCGCGCATCGATGCCATTGGACAAAAATACTTCGAAATGGGTGTACAAGGATTTAATAACCAGGATTATAACACCGCATTGCTGAATTTCAACAAGGCGGCTGATGTGGCCACCTATAACAACAAGGTCGATACACTTGCTTTGCTCAATTCAGGTTTATCATCAATCAAAGGGGAGAATTTCAAACAAGCCATTGTGTCATACAATAAGTTGCTTGATATGAATTTCTCAGAACCCGACATCTACAAAAACCTGGCCTTGTCATACAGAAGCCTTGACGATAAGGAAAACATGCTTGTCGTTATTAAAAAGGGCAGGGCAAAATTCCCTGATGATCCGGGCTTGTTGCTCGAAGAAATCAACTCATACCTTGCCATGGGACAGGGAGAGAAGGTGATCGACGACCTGAAAGACCTTGTAGTTAGGGATCCAAGTAACTATTCGATATTCTTCGTACTTGGAACCATTTATGGTGACGAAACCGATTCAGTCTTGTATAATTCGAAGGTAGCCGAAGATTATTACCTCAAAGCCATTGAGATAAACCCGGAATATTACGATGCAATTTATAACCTGGGTGCCTTGTACATCAACGAGTCAAATAAGATTCAGGTAAAAGCCAATGATTTGCCTTTGTCGGATACCAAATCTTACGAGAAATATACTGAACAGGCCAATGTCATCATCAGGAAAGCATTGCCGTATTTGGAGAAAGCAAATGAGTTAATGCCGAACAACGAAGAAACCATCACCGTATTAAAGACCATTTATGTGCGTTTTAAAATGGACGATAAGCTGAAAGCACTTACAGGAAAGTAGGCCAGGGTTAACTGAAACAAATTGAAATCAGCTTTTGCATCGGGCAGGGGCTGATTTCTTTTCATACATACTATTTAACATAATATTAATTATAAGACATATTAATACTTAATTTGTGCAACCGGTTGGGCCATTATCCGATTGGATTTCAATAGATCAGGATGATTATCGTTGTTGGCCTATGGTTTTTTAATGATGCCCTCTTCAGCGAAAATCTTTTCAAACTTTTCAAGCTTCGGGATGATTACAAACCGGCAATAAGGCTGGTCGGCATTATTTTCAAAATATTCCTGATGATAATCTTCTGCCAGGTAAAACCGGTCAAATTTTGCAATCTCAGTCACGATAGGTTTTTCCCACACCTTTGCTTCGTCCAGTTTCTGTTTAAGCGCCGAAGCAGTTTCCAGCTGCGCATTGCTGTGATAAAAAATCACCGAACGGTATTGCGTCCCGGAGTCAGCACCCTGTCGGTTAAGTGTTGTTGGATCATGTGTTTTCCAAAAGATCTCCAGTATCTTTGTCAGGCTGATCACTGTCGGGTCAAAACTAACTTGTACCACTTCAGCATGTCCGGTGAGTCCCGAACAAACTTCCTTGTAGGTAGGATTGCTGATTTTTCCTCCGCTGTAGCCGGAAACAACATTTATGACGCCATTAACACGCTGAAATACGGCTTCTACGCACCAAAAGCATCCCGCTCCCAATGTGATGGTTTCTGTTTTTTGCACTGCTGCCATTATTGATTCTTGAGGTGTTGCCAGCAGTGGTATACATGCCAGCAAAACGAGGGTTATTTTTCGCATACTAGTTTTTCCAGCATATAAAACAGCGCTGTGCCAAAATTGTTTTTTACAAAATAATATCCCTATCTTTGCACAAGCAGCCTTTTATTAGCGAAAAGTATTAAATATCAACTATATGAACCTCGAAATTACTGGAAAATTAATTCAATTCCTTCCCGGTCAATCAGGCCAGGGAAAAAGCGGTCCCTGGGTAAAACAGGAAATTATTTTGGAGACAAGTGACCAGTTTCCGCGTAAAATCTGTGTTGCCTGCTGGGGCGACAAAGCTGCTGTTGCTAAGGCTTTTGCCATTGGCGATACACTCAAGGCTGCCATAAACCTCGAATCACGTGAGTTTAACGGCCGCTGGTACACTGATGTGAAGGCCTGGAAGATCGAAAAGGCCGGAAATCAGGCTGATGAAGTACCGCAGCGGTCACAGCCCATGCCTGAATCTGCCTATGAGCAGGCTTCTGCTGAGGACGATTTGCCATTTTAATCCCTTCTGATTGAAGAAAAGTGCACCCCCTGCCCTGCTGGCAGCCTTCGTTGCCAACCTGATTTATGGGTTAAACTATTTGATTGCCAAAGGGATAATGCCTGATTATCTGCAACCCCGATCGATTATTTTGCTAAGGGTAACGGCTGCTGCACTTGTTTTTGGATTGATCAGCCATTTTGCCTATCACGAGAAAGTAAGCCGCAAAGACTTGCTCAGGCTCGCGGTTGCAGCTGTTTTCGGTGTGGCTATGAACCAGCTCATGTTTTTCGAAGGCCTTAACCTGACCACGCCAATTAATGCCAGCATCATCATGGTGGGTGTGCCCATCATCGTGCTTGGCCTTTCGGCTGTCTTTCTTAGGGAAAAACTGACAATTTTCAAGCTTGCCGGCGTATTGCTTGGCTTTTCGGGCGCTGCCTTCCTGATCCTGAACAGCGGTTCAGTGAGCTTCGCATCCGGAAAATTCACAGGCAACCTGCTCATCCTGGGTAATGCCACTTCCTATGCCATTTACCTCATCCTGATCAAACCCCTCCTGGCAAAATACAAGCCCATGACCATCATGCGCTGGGTGTTTTTCTTCGGTGCGCTGTATGTCATGCCCATTTCGCTGAACAAGGCACTGGCCGAAAACTGGGTGGTTATTCCACTACAGATTTGGATGTCAGTTGCCTATGTCATTGTCTTCACAACAATCATCGCCTATTTTCTGAACAACTATTCCCTGTCGCACGTCACCCCTTCGGCCAACAGTGCGTTCATTTATACCCAACCCCTGATCGCCACTTCTGTTTCGGTCATCATTGGACAGGATACTCCCAGAATCATTCATTTAATAGCGGCTTTACTTATCTTTGCAGGCGTGTATCTGGTTACGCGCCCGCAGCGAAAAAAAATACCATGGCAAAACGTGCGATAATTTTCGGTGCTTCTGGTTTGGTCGGAAGCCATTTGCTGAAACTGTTGCGACAGTCTGAAGCCTTCAACGAAGTGTTTAACTTTGTACGCAAGCGTCAGTTTGACGATGAACCTGGTTATCGCGAAATTGTTGTTGATTTCGAACGTCTGGCCTCATACAGTTACCTGATCAAAGGGGATTCCCTCTTTTGCTGCCTGGGTACGACCATTGCCAAAGCCGGCTCGAAGGAACGGTTTGCACAGGTTGACCTTGAGTTGCCTGTCCACCTTTCACGCATAGCCGAGCGAAACAAAATACACCGATTTATCGTGATTTCATCGTTGAATGCGCACGCTGACTCTTCCAATTTTTACCTGCGTACCAAGGGCGAAATGGAACGGCTGGTGATGGCCTCCGAAATCCCGGTCAAGCGCATCATTCGGCCCAGCCTGATCCTTGGAAACCGCAACGAAGTGCGTGTTGCTGAGCAGCTTGCAACCTTTTTCATGCGCATGTTCGGATGGGCTTTCGTTGGCCGATTCAGAAAATTTAAAGCCATCGATGCCACTGATATTGCACAGGCTATGCTCAACCTTGCCTGTTTTCACTATGGCCTTGAAGTGGTTGAATCTGACCAGCTGAGCGACATCGCTTCGGGCAGGCTGCTCCCTTTACCTTAAACATTATATCCCATGAATACACTTCCGTTTTTTAACAGCATGCGCCACGACCGCTTTTTCTTAATGGCCGGTCCCTGTGTGGTTGAAAATGAGCACATGCCAATGGAAATTGCCTCTGTTATCGTCAAACTGTGTCAAAAATATGATATTCCATTGATATTCAAAGCTTCATATAAGAAAGCCAACCGATCAAAACTTGATTCATTTGCAGGCATAGGCGATGAAAAAGCCCTGAAGCTGTTGCGTGAGGTGCGTGAAACATTCCACATTCCGGTGGTCACCGATATTCATTCGGTTGAAGAAGCGGCCCTTGCAGCCCAATACGTGGATGTGCTGCAGATTCCTGCCTTTTTGTGCCGTCAGACCGAGCTGCTCGTTGCAGCGGCAAAAACAGGCAGGGTGATCAACATTAAAAAAGGCCAGTTCTTATCAGGTAAATCAATGGTTTACGCTGTTGACAAGGTACGGCAGTCAGGAAATGAGCAGATTATCCTCACCGACCGGGGCAATATGTTTGGCTACCAGGACCTTGTTGTCGATTTCAGAAATGTGTACGATATGCAGCAAATTGGTGTTCCGGTGGTGGTCGACATCACCCACTCGCTGCAGCAACCCAACCAGGACTCCGGGGTCACCGGCGGTCAGCCGCATATGATCGAACTCATTGGTAAGGCAGCCATCGCTTCAGGTGCGCAGGGTATTTTCCTCGAAACCCACCCTGAGCCTGCCAAAGCAAAATCGGACGGTGCCAATATGCTCCGCCTCGAATTGCTCGAAGATTTGCTGGTAAAACTCGTTCGTGTCCGCGAAGCTGTCAGTTGATCAGTCCCGCTTAACCGTCTTGATCATGCCTGTTTCGGCATCGAAAACCAGGCGCGTTTTCATCACCGGTGCAACACTGATTGGTCCCAGCTGACTGATGGCCATGCGTTGTTTGGCCCATGATCTCCCCTTGAACATTACTGCGACTTCCACATATTCTGGAATGCGGTAGTACACGCTGTTCGTGATTTTCGATTTGCCTGTGTTCTTATTGTCGTTGATCAGGTTTTGGGTCACACCAGTGAGGTCAATTTTAAGCTGAATATTTTCCCCTTTCCCGTTCAGGTCGGTAATCCCGCTGTTGTCATTCAGCTTGGCCACAGGAACAAGGCCTGTTTTGCCCGGTTCAGGAAGAAAAAGCAGGGTTTGTTTTTCAATTGAACGCGATTCCTTTCCCAGAAACAGGCTCAGGTATTCATCTTCGAGCTTGTTCAGCTCCTCATTCATATATACGATGCTTTGGCCATAGTTAATTTCCTGGTATCCGCTGATCAGGTTGTACCTGCTTTCGCGGATTTTGTTGATCATATCAGCAGCTGATCTGGCTTTCTGTTCCGGGTTCCTGTCCACCCAGGATGTTTGCAGGATGTTTCGTTTGATGGTGGTGGTATCGATGGTGATTTTACGCATGATGGTATCCACACGCTGGTAGAGGTTTCTTTCGGCATAATACTGAAAATGGCTCGATTCGGGCGCATTAACCAAGGTTGTTTCGGTGACAGACTTCGTGCCCGCCGCGCGGTTATCGGCATCATCGGCTGCCAGGATAATGCCATCAGGCATGAGGTTAAACACCAGGCTGCGGGCGTCTTTCGATCCCCTTTCGTCAAATTCAACAAAAAAATACGCTGCCGGATCAGGCTCAGTATAGGTTGTAACAATCACATCGAGCAAGGTGTACACCACTTCATCCTGCTTTACATATTGCTCAACGCCAAGATTTTTGGAGGTAAAATCAGCGTATGGACCTCTGAAACGCTGGTTTTTCTCAAGGATGAAATCAAGCTTGATGAAATTGCGTGGCAAGGCGTAATAGAAACCGCTTGCATCAGCCGATTTCCCATTGTTTGCAGGCGAAACGATGATTTGTGCATCACCGGCCGTGTGCAGGCATAATACCAGGACTCCAAGCAGGAACAGTCGGCTAAACTCATTGATGTGCTTCATATCAGTTTTCTGTGGCGTTAAGGTTATGACTTCAAAAATAAACTATTTTTCCCCTTTTTCCGGTTTTCCAACAAAAAAAGGGACACGTGCAACACGCGTCCCTTCCTGTTGATTGTCGTTTACTATTTGATAAACAGTAATTCGCGGTATTTTGGCAATGGCCATTCCTGGTCATCAACCAGCATTTCGAGCTTATCGACATGTTCCCTGATCTTTTCAAAATAAGGTTTTACCTTATAGCAATAGGCATTTGCCTTTTCATGTTCATTCTCGAGGCGGTTGGCAATCTTGCGTTCCTCAACCATCTCTTCCACGTATTGCTTCACCTCAGCAATATGCTCCGAAATTTCCTTGATCGTTTGCACCTGGTTGCGGCTGAGCTTGACGTACGATTTTGAATCGAGCACTTCTTTCAGGCCTTTTGCATTTTCGATCAGGGTGTTCTGATAGCGGATTGCCGTCGGGATGATGTGATTTACAGACAAATCGCCGATGAGCCTGGCTTCAATCTGCAGCTTCCTGACGTATTTGTCGAGCTTGATTTCATAACGGGCTACGAGTTCACGCCGGGTCAGTACATTGTATTTTTCGAAGAGGGCGATGGATTTCTCAGAAATGAATGCCTTGATGGCTTCAACGGTATTGGCATGGTTTGATAATCCACGTCTGGCGGCTTCTTCCTTCCATTCTTCACTGTAGCTGTTCCCCTCAAAACGGACAGCTTTCGATTCCTCTATGAATTTTTTAATGACTTCGAAGATTGCGTCCTCTTTTTTTATCTCCTTGTTGACCAGGCTGTTTACTTCCTGGTAGAAGGCTTCCAAAGCTTCAGCAACGATCGTATTCAGCACAAACATTGGTTTGGCAGCATTGGCCAGCGAACCAACGGCCCTGAATTCGAATTTGTTGCCGGTAAAGGCAAAGGGCGAAGTGCGGTTGCGGTCGGTATTGTCGAGCAGAATTTCAGGAATTTTGGGGATGCTGATATGCCCGCTCTTGCCGTTGGCATTGTTCAGGCCTTTGTGGCTGGGCAGCTGTTCAATTTCATCCAGGGTGCGGGTCAGCTGTGCACCGATAAAGGCCGAAATGATGGCAGGAGGTGCTTCGTTTCCGCCCAGACGCAGGTCGTTGCTGGCCGAGGCAATGCTGGCCCTTAGCAGTTCTTCGTGGCTGTGTACAGCTTTCAGGATGCTCACCAGCACTGCTGCAAACCGCAGGTTTTCGATGGGCGTTTTTCCGGGCGAAAGCAGGTTGGCTCCGGTGTTTGTAGCCAGCGACCAGTTGTTGTGCTTGCCACTGCCATTGATGCCATCATATGGTTTTTCATGCAGCAGCACCTTGAAATGGTGCTTGCGTGAAACCGTATCCAACAGGTGCATCAACAGCTGGTTATGGTCAACTGCTACATTGACTTCTTCGTACACCGGTGCGCATTCAAACTGGCTGGGCGCTACTTCATTATGCCTTGTTTTTAACGGAATACCGAGTTTATGTGATTCAATTTCGAGGTCGCGCATAAATGCCCTGGCACGGCTGTGGATGGTGCCAAAATAATGGTCGTGCAACTGCTGGTCCTTTGCCGATGAATGCCCGAAAACGGTTCTGCCGGCAAGTACCAGGTCTGGGCGTGCAGCATACAAAGCCGAATCAACAAGGAAATATTCCTGTTCCCAACCCAATGTAACATGCACCTTATTGATTTTACGGTCGAAAAGCTGGCACACATCCGTTGCCGCCTTGTCGATGGCATCGATCGATTTTAACAAAGGTGTTTTATAGTCGAGTGATTCGCCTGTATACGATACAAAAATAGTTGGAATACATAGGGTGTGCTCAAGGATAAAGGCCGGAGAAGTCGGGTCCCATGCTGTATATCCCCTTGCTTCAAAGGTATTTCTGATGCCACCGCTTGGAAAGGATGAAGCATCGGGTTCCTGCTGAATGAGTTCATTTCCCTGAAATTCCTCAATGGCTTTGCCCCCTTCGACAGGATTGATAAATGCATCGTGCTTTTCAGCTGTCGCACCCGTCAGCGGATGAAACCAGTGGGTATAGTGTGTTGCTCCCTTGCTGATTGCCCAGGCCTTAATGGCAGATGCCACCTGATCGGCTACCTTGCGGTCGATCTTGGTTCCATGTTTGACTGCCATCTGCACGCTCTGGAAGGCTTCCTTGGTGAGGTATTCGCGCATGGTCTTCATATTGAAAGCCATCGAGCCGTAATAATCAGAAATCTTGTCTGAAGGAAAATGTACGGGAGTAACCTGCCTGTCGAATGTTTGGGATAGTGCAGTAAAACGAAAGTTTTTCATGATGCTGTCAGGGATTAGTGGTTGTTAATTGTTGTTGTTTTTTTTTGAATAAGCAATAAACCAGAATAAGTGATTAAACCATTTAATATCAATAGCTCGAAACCAAAGCGGTAGCCATTGAACCATTGCTGCGAATTGACACTGAGCATATAACACACCAGGGGTGAAATAGTTGCAACAAGGGGTACAAATTTATCAACAAGCATGCGCTTGCTGAATAAGCCAAAGGCGAACAAGCCAAGCAATGGTCCGTAGGTGTAACCGGCAATTGTGAATAATTTGTCGATCACGCTTTTATCATTCATCTTTTCGAAGATCAAAATCAGCAGAAAAAGCACCAGGGCAAAGCTGAAATGGACGAATAGCCGTCGCTTTTTCTTCTTTTCTTCGTCCCATGATTTGTCTTCTATTCCCATGATATCAATCGAATATGACGTGGTGAGTGAGGTGATGGCGCCATCGGCGCTTGGAAAGGCAGCAGATATCAATCCGATGAGGAAGATGATCCCGGCCAGCGGGCTCAGGTGCTGCAGGCTAATGGTGGCAAACAGGTCGTCGCGTAAGGCAGGTATACTGATTCCAGTTTCATTGGCAAACAGATACAAAGCTGCACCCAGAAACAGGAATACCAAATTCACGAAAATCAGAACCACACTAAAACTCAGCATATTCTTCTGCGCATCACGGAGCGTCTTGCAACTCAGGTTTTTCTGCATCATTTCCTGGTCAAGGCCCGTCATCGCAATGGTGATAAACACACCGCTGAGCAATTGCTTCAGCCAGTGGTTGCGCGCGCCAATATCGGTGACAATCACCTTGCTGTATTCGGAATGGATGATGCGTCCGAAGAGTTCTGTCAGGCTCAGGTCCATCCTGCCGGCAATCATTCCGATGGTCAGCACAACGGCCAGCAACATAAAGGTTGTTTGCAGGGTGTCGGTCCACACAATGGTTTTAATGCCTCCCTGGAAAGTGTAAAGCAGCACCAATACGATGAATATCAAGGCAGTAACAGAAAAAGGAATGCCCATGGCATCGAAAAGGAAAAGCTGTAGCACATTGACGACCAGAAACATGCGCAGTGAGGCGCCCAGCAGGCGCGACACAATGAACAACCATGAACCGGTTTTATAGCTTGTCATCCCGAACCGTGTTCCCAAATAACTGTAAATCGAGGTCAGGTTCAGGCGGTAGTAGAGCGGCAACAAGATCCAGGTAATCACCTGGTATCCTATCCAATAGCCGAAAACAACCATCAGGTATGAAAAACCGGTATCCCCTACCCAACCCGGCACCGACATAAAGGTAACGCCGGAAAGTGAGGCTCCGATCATGCCATAAGCGACCACAGGCCAGGGTGATTTTCTGTTGCCCAGAAAATAAGAAAGGTTACTGGCTTTTCTTGAAGTAATGATTGTAACACCAAACAGTAAGCCAGTGTAAATCAAAAATATAATTAAGATCGTTATGGGACTCACTTATGGTTGTTTTTTTGAATGGATTGATCTTTGATTGCTTGTGTAAAGGCTGCCAGATTATCGAATCGCAGGTCAAAAGCCTCCGTTGGCGTCTCCTGTCCCACATACACAGTAAACATCCCGGCCCTCCGGCCAAACAGCAGGTCAGAGTTTGTATCACCCACCATGATCGCTTTCCGGAAATCGATCTCCGGGAAATCCCGTTTTGCCTGCAGCGCCATCTGCTGCCCGGGTTTGCGGCAATTGTCGGGGCTTGTTTTCAGGTCGGGGCAGTAATAAATTCTGTTGATCTTCCCGCCTCCTTTATGTATTTCATCCAGCATATAAGCGTGAATGACATCCAGGTCGGCGCTGCTCATCAATCCCTTGCCTATTCCCTGCTGATTGGTTACTACAAGGATGTGGCGAAATAACCGGCTCAGGCTTGCAAGGCTTTCAACAACGCCGTCAATAAACCTGAATTCCGGTACTGTTTTTACGTAATCATTTACCGGCCGCTGATTGATTACACCATCCCGGTCAAGAAAAAGTGTCCAATCAGACGCAATGTCGGCCAGGTTCAGCATCCGCTTTATTTTGGGAATAAGGTTGATTCGACAATCTCACAGATGATGTGACCGGCCAGGATATGGGATTCCTGTATACGGGCAGTGTTCTTCGATGGCACATTGATGAGGATATCGCACAAATCAGCCATCTTACCACCAGTTTCTCCCGTAAAGCCAATGGTCACCATGCCCAGTTTCTTTGCAGTGACAAGGGCGTTGATCACATTTTCTGAGTTCCCCGAGGTGCTGATGCCAATCAGCACATCATGGATGCGGCCCGCCGCTTCCACCATCCTGCTGTAAATCCTGTCGTAGCCATAATCGTTGCCAACAGCGGTCACATAGGATGTGTTCACATGCAGGGCTTCAGCATAGAGTGGCGGCCTGTCGTAATTAAACCTGCCTGACAATTCGGCGGCGATATGCTGGGCATCGGCAGCGCTGCCTCCATTGCCGCACAGCAGAATCTTTCCGCCTGCCTTCAGGCTGTCGACACAGGAAATGCCTGCAAGCTGTATCCTGACGATCAAGGCATCATCCTGCAACAGCCGGCTTTTAACCTCTATTGAATCCTTAATGATGTCGCGGATGTTCATTTGGGAAATTTGTTGGGCAAAAGTAACAATTTTTTTACGCCTGCCCAATAAATGGCTGCAAGTGCATAACAACAACCTCGCAATCGTATGCAGAAAAAAAATCGCAGCTTTATTCCCGGCGTTTCGGGTCACGATTTGCCTTTCAGCCTCTATTCCTGCGCCATTTACCTTCCAATGGGTTTTATGTCAACGCATTAGAACGGCGAAAAAAAATCCTGAAATTATCCACCAAAGCGACCCGCATCTGATGAAAATAAGGATATTTGCGCAAATTTTCAGCCTTGAAATCAATCACCACCATCGGACTGCTCATCGTGTCGAATGCCTTCATGACGATGGCCTGGTATGGTCACCTTAAGTATAAGGATATCAGGGGATTCGAAAACATGGCTTTGGGCTGGATTGTGCTGATAAGCTGGTCGATAGCCCTGTTCGAATATATGTTTCAGGTGCCTGCCAACAGGATCGGGTTTCATGGAAACGGAGGCCCCTTCAGCCTGGTGCAGCTGAAAGTGCTGCAGGAAGTGATCACCATCATTGTGTTTGTGGGCTTTTCTCTGCTTGTGTTCCGCACCGAACAGTTCAGGCTGAATCACCTGATCGGATTTATTTTTCTTGTGCTTGCTGTTTACTTTATTTTTAAAAAATAGCCGACTTTTGCACTTGCTTAAACAATGTTGTACTTTTAATTATTAATACTAAATAGCTGTTTATGAAATTTTATGATGTTGACACTGAATTTACTTTCGGAAAATATGAAGGAAAAACCATCAGGGAGGTTTTTGAAAGGGATCCGAAGTACATCGACTTTTGTTTCAACAACATTGATGAATTTTATGTGTCGCCTGCCGTGATGCGCGAACTCAAGGAAATGAATCCAAAGTTTTCAATGCCTGCTGAAACTGACCTGGGTGATGATGATATGCTGGAAGCCTACCTGGAAGACGCCGAAGAAATTGACGATTTCGAACAAAATTTTAAGGAAGAAGACGAAGACTTCAACTGGGACGATGAGTTGAATATGGAAACCGAAGATAACTTCGACGACTTTGATTCCTTCGACGAGGACGACGACTATTAGGCTGCTATTTCCTTAGGTCAGGTGCCGGATGATTGCTCCGGCATAATTTTCCCAACTCATTTCTACAGAGGTCGATGCAATATTTTCGCGGCTTATGGGCTGATCGATGGCTTGTTGCATAACCCTTTTCATATCGTCGGTGTTCCCCGGAGCAGCCAGGTAGCCATTATACCCATCTGTGATTGTTTCCGGGAAATGACCTACCCTGGTGGCTATCATGGGAATCGAAAAGTTGTAACCGATGGATTCAACACCCGAGGGCGTGGCCGTGAGGTAAAACAACACCAGGTTGTCACTCACCTGAAAATACCTTTGCACCTCCTCATTCGGGACGAAATCGTTTACCAACACCACCTCTTTCGCAATGCCCAGCTTTTCAATCAGTTCCAATGGCCTGTACTGGCGCTCATCGTCCTGCTTTTTCAGAAAGATACCTTTTGCCAGACCAAACAATTTTGTTTTGATTATGGTGCCCAGCTTCTTGCTGTCGAGTGTTTGCCAGAACGATTCCCCCACAATGAGCAGGCTCACGTCGTCGCGCTCACGGCTGAGTTTTGCAAAGGCCTCAATGGCATGGTGCAGGCCCTTGTATTTGCGGATAAAGCCAAAGAAAAGAAACACATGCTTTTTGAGGCCCATCTCAGCTTTCACCTTTTCAATATCAAGCTGTGGATCGGGCTTAAACATATCATAAACCGGATGGTACAGTTTCACAACGGGAATGCCTTCTGTTGATCGTGCGTCGTTGCGCTCGAGCACGGTAAACTGCTTTTTTGGGAAGAGCTGCTTGAGTTCTTCTGCGGTCTGATAGGCATGCACCACGTACGATGAAGCCTGTTTGATGCCGCGGGCAGTGAGCATCCTGTCCATGGAACTCCCCTCCTTCTGAATCACAAAGTGCAGGTCGAATACCACCCGGATGTGTCTGCGCGCCAGCTTCCCGGCAATATATCCCAGTGGCAGTCCCTGCACCGCAATGGCCCATTGAAACACCACCAGGTCGGGTTTCAGCGAGGCAATCAGCTTCACCGTTGCTTGCCAGCTCAGCGGATTGTTGTAGTTGGTGATATAATGTACCTTGATGTTGGTTCCGGAAAGTTGGTCCTTCTTGCTCTTTCTGTCAATAAAATCGCGCGGGATGATGGCCGGATACTGCTGCGTCCATGAAACAATGTGCACTTCGTTTTCGCCGCTTTTGTCAAAAGCCCTGGCCAATGAAGTGTTGTAGTTGGCAATTCCGCCCTTGAACTGGGGCCCCGGCCCGAAACAAACAATCTTGCGCATAACATCCAGTCATTTGGTCGGCCAAAGGTACGAAAAGCGGCTTCATGACAGGCCATGCTTCGTTTTGTGCAAAATAAATTGCATAAATATGTAATGTTTACTTGACAATATGTAAATTATACTTTACATTTGCGTCATAATTTTACAACCATGAAAAATCCTTATCTGCTTCCAAACAAGTTTCGCCTCATTGGCTACCTCCTGCTGGTACCCGGCCTTGTGGCGGGAATTTTCTTTTTCTACCTCGATTATTCACCCTCCTGGCTCGACTTCAGGGTGTTTACATTTTACAACGACCAGTTTTTTGGTCCCAAAGCCATGTTCAGCCTGATCGAAGACAATATCGGCAACGAAGTAGCAGCAGTGCTTTTCCTGCTGGGAGCTGTCATGATAGCGTTTTCGGCCGACAAACTGGAAGATGAATTCACGCTCAGGCAGCGGTTCGAAGCCCTGGTTTGGGCCACTTATGTGAACTATGCCATCCTGCTGCTTGCGGTCCTGTTCATCCACGGCATGGCTTTCATCCATGTGTTTGTGGTGAACCTGTTTGTGGTGCTTATCCTGTTTTATTTGCGCTACAGATACCTGACATGGAAATCAGCCAAAACTGCCGACAATGAAGAATAACATCAGAATGTCGCGCAATGTGGTGCGCCAGTCACAAACCGAACTGGCTGAAGCTGTTGGTGTGAGCAGGCAGACCATACACGCCATAGAGACGGGAAAATACACCCCGTCAACGCTGCTTGCACTGAAGTTTGCCAGGCATTTTGGCTGCAAGGTCGAGGACCTTTTTCAGCTGGAAGAAACTGACGGGTAAAGGCGCTTATTTTTGCTCCCTGCGGATGCGCTCGACTTGCTTGTTGTAGACCCTTTCCATGCCTTCGCGGACAGAGATTTTGGGTGTCCAGCCAAACTTGTTGGTCACATATTCCATATTGGCATAGCGCGAATGCACGCCAACGGGCTTGTCGAGTAAAGGCTTCACTGTAGGCTTGTAGCCGGCAATTTCGCCGAAGATTTCAATCAGTTCAAGGAAAGAGGTCAGCTTGCCCGAACCGATATTGTAGGCTGAACCATCGGTTATCTGATCCATCAGGATAAAGATAAAGTCGATCACATCGTCGATGTGCACGAAATCGCGGCCCTGTTTACCCGAGCCCCACACCTCAAACGGATCTTCTTTTCCTGCGGCCCGTGCAGCAATTGCCGGAACAGGATAAGAAAGCTCCTGGTCTTCGCCATAGCCCGAGAACGGGCGGATACACACCACGCGCACACCATAGTGTTTGGCTGCAATCTGTGCCAGAAACTCACCGGTGAGTTTCGACCAGCCATAGGTCATATCGGGTGTACCCAGGTTTTTGTTGAAGTCGATATCACCTTCGCTCAGGGCAATGGCATAATCTGTCGATTGCAGGCTTACCGGATAAGCTGCACTCGAACTTGGGTATAGTACACGTTCGGGCTTGTGCTGTGTGACCCAGAAGAAAAACTCGGCATCAATCGATAGGTCCAGGGCAACGATCATCGGATCGCCTTCTATTTTCATGCGGCCACCAACAATGGCAGCAAAGTGAAACACATCGCTGAAGCGGTCAAAGTCAATGTGATACCTTTCCTGGATATAACGCGGGTTTTCGCGCATATAGAACAAGAGGTTCCGGAAATCACCTTTCCAGAAATAAAGCCGTTTTTCGGCTCCAATCACTTCAATATCGTCAAGTTTTTCGGCCTCATAGCCTTCGAACCATTCTGACGGATGCCTGCCGATTGAAAGGTCATCAATCATAAAAACCTTATCCTGTGTTGTATTCAACAACCTCCTGACCATATTGCGGCCAACGAACCCGCAACCTCCCGAAACCAAATGTATTTTACTCATTAAGTGTTAATTATCCTGATTAGTATTGAAATTTAATGTTTTTGTAATGCCATAGCCACCTTGCCTGTCGCGCCCGTTGGCCGATACAAGTTCGGCAAGGAATCCGGTCATAAAAAGCTGTGTTCCGAGGATCATCGCGAGCATGCCGAAGTAAAACAGTGGCCTTTCGGTCATCTTGTAGCCATCCATGAAGAATTTGGCATAGGCCAGGTAACCGGCAATCACAAATCCGGCGGTAAACAGGAGCGTTCCAAGCGCGCCGAAGAGGTGCATGGGGCGTTTGCCGAATTTCGACACAAAGCTGATCGAAAGCAGGTCGAGGTAGCCCTTGATGAAGCGGCTGAAGCCATATTTCGTCTTGCCGTATTTGCGTTCATAGTGCTGCACGACTTTTTCGCCTATGCGGCTATAGCCGTTCCAGCGGGCAATGACAGGAATATAGCGGTGCATTTCCCCATGAATTTCGATATTCTTCACCAGCTCATGTTTGTAAGCCTTTAAGCCGCAGTTGAAATCGTGAAGTTTGATCTTCGATATTTTCCGGGTAGTGAGGTTGAATAATTTCGACGGAAGGGTTTTGTTCAGCGGATCATTGCGCTTTTTCTTCCAGCCCGAAACAAGGTCGAAACCCTCTTTCATCACCATCTGATACAAGGCAGGAATCTCGTCAGGACTGTCCTGCAGGTCGGCATCCATGGTGATCACCACATCGCCCTCAGCCAGCTTGAACCCTTCGTTCAGTGCGGCAGATTTACCATAGTTTCGCCTGAATTTCAGTGCTTTGATGTGCTTGTTTTTTGCAGCAAGACCAACAACAACATCCCACGACGTGTCAATTGAACCGTCGTCAATCAGTATGATCTCGTAGCTGAGTTTGTTTTCGTCGCAAACTTTTGTGACCCATTGTGTAAGCTCAGGCAGCGATTCGGCCTCGTTATACAAGGGGACTACAATGCTTAAATCCATAGGTATGCTTCTTAAACCTGCTCTGACAGGGTAGTGTCTTTTTTAACAAACAGTGCAACGATGGCACTCAGCACAACAGCTATCAACGGGTTCATCCACAGCCCTTTGACGAGGGCCTTTACCGGTTCAATTCCTTCTTCGATATTTTTCACCATTTCCTCCATCTGGGCTTCCGGAATTTTCCCTTCCATATCCGACACAAACATATCCATCTTTGTCGGCAGGTATTCGGGGTCGATGATGCCATTCAGCACATAACTGAAAAATCCGTTGATGTAAAGTGCGACCACAAACACAACAAATCCGGCAACGAGGGCCTGCAGATAATTGAATTTTCCATCGAGTTCCAGGTCACGCATCCTCCGCATGCCCATGACGGCAGCAAAAATCATAAAGCCAAAAACTACCAGTCCGTTGATGATGGCGAATGCAATGGTGAAGATGTTGGCATCAACAGCATAAATTACAGCGGTGTAAACAACCAGGATTAATCCGGTCAACGCACCTATTTTCAGGGATTGATTTAATGGAAACATAATACATGATATTGGTTAATAACACTCATTGTTACCTGGAAAATGCTTCATTCGAGAAACCTGTTTTTCCTACGGGCAAAGATAGCAATTATCACAGCATAAACAGGACTAAGGGCAAGATTTACGGCTGCGAAAAGCAGCGAAAGGTTTAGTGGACTCATAAGGTTCCGCAGTGTCTGCTGTTTTTCGGCGATGGCCGCATAGCCGGCTGTGGCCTGTTTGCCCACCAGTTCCGACTCAAGCCGGCCAAGCCTGTAGCTCAGTGTCGGGGTATATAAGTAGGTGTAAACAAAATAAATGGCAACCGACATCACCAGTGCTGTCACCAGTCCGGTGAGCAACGAAAGCCTGAAGCCGCTGCCGTATGACAGCACGCCCGAGCCATATTTCCCGCGCAGGCGTGCACAGGCATAGGCCATAAAAAATGCCGGGGCCACATAAACGGTTCCGAAAACGAAGGAGTAGTTGTTGTTGACAAGCAGGTTTACGACAAACAACAGCAGAAAGGTAAGCAATCCGCCAAAGAAACCCGTGACCAGGCCTACAATCCAAAAATCGATTTGTTTGTGCATATTGCGTTAAGTCAGGCGCCAACTCACCATCGCCAGTATGCAAACATAAGAAATTCCAACATCTCGCGAAAATTTGCATCCTTTTTCTTGCACAAACCTCAGAATGGTCGTAGTTTTGCCGCGGGTAAGTCTTATACGACCAGCTCCTGCTGAATTCCCCCAGGTCCGGAAGGGAGCAAGGGTAGGCGGTTGAGCGGTGCGATATAAGTAGCTTACCCATTTTTTGTGCCCTTTTGCCACCGGCAGCCTTTTGCCGCTCCCCCACCCGATTCGGAATCTACACTTTCTTTAAGTAAATAAGGTGTAATCATCAATGTAGCATTGACTGGTTCCGTCAGCAGCTGTAAAAACTAATCAGCCTGAACGCATTGTCGTTGGGGATTAAACACTAATTTTACCACAAAATTGCGTGTATGTTGATTAAGATCTTTCCTCAGAATCCGGCACCCAGGCACATCAGGATGGTTGTGGATTCGCTGAAAAACGGTGGCATCATCATTTTCCCTACGGATACCGTCTATGGGCTGGGTTGCAGCATCTACCAGCAAAAAGCCGTCGACCGCATTGCCCAGCTGAAAGGTGTAAAGAAAGAAAAGGCCAACTTTTCGTTCATCTTCAACAACCTGAGTATGTTATCGGAGTTCACCAAGCCCATCAACAACGAGGTGTACAAGCTGATGCGGAAAAACCTGCCAGGACCATTTACCTTCATCCTGGAAGCCAACAACAATATCCCGAAGATTTTCCAGAGCAAGAAAAAGACCGTGGGCATCAGGATTCCTGACAACGAAATCATCTCCGTCTTGGTGGAGGAGCTGGGCCATCCCCTGCTCACCACCTCCATCCACGACGCGGATACCCTCATTGAATACATGACCGACCCCGAAGAAATCCATGATGTATTCAAGGATCAGGTCGATATCGTGATCGACGGCGGAGCCGGTGGCAACCAGCCCAGCACCATTGTCGATTGCACCAATGATGAATGGGAAATCACCCGGCAGGGAAAAGGCATTTTAGAGTAAGGTGTGCTGCGGGAATATTTTCTTGTAATACAACTATTTAAATGAACAGCATTTCAAAAAACCTGCATTAAATCACTAAAAAAGGGGAAATTTGTAGCGATTAGGTGTTGTTAAACCGAATTTTTTATACTTTTGCACCTCCAAAACGAAATGATTCGTTAGCTCAGCTGGTAGAGCATATGCCTTTTAAGCATAGGGCCCCGGGTTCGAATCCCGGACGGATCACATGAAAGCCACCCCGAAAAGGTGGCTTTTTTATTTTCCACCGATTCTGTCCGGGTTACTTACAAATTGGCTTTTCAGTCATTTTTTTTGCTCATACACAAGGTATTATTATCCTATATTTGTAAGGGGTTTACAAACATACAGGGTATGATCAGGTATAACAAATCAACACTCAGCCGCATATTGCTGCTGCTGGCCCTTTTATTAAACTTTTCCTGCGAATTTGTACCTACAGAGGGCGACCGTGGGTTTAAGCGAACCGCTGAAACAAAACCGGAAAAGAAGGTGGCGCTGGTGGTCGGCAATGCCGGTTATGCAACAGGAAGGCTCAAAAATGCGGTGAATGATGCGAATGAGATGGGAAAACTGCTGGCTTCGCTCGGTTTTGAGACCACGGTGAAAACAGATGTCGACAAGGCCGGACTCGACAAGGCCATAGCTGATTTTGGCATTGCCATCAACACTTCCGACGTTGCACTGTTTTATTATGCCGGCCACGGGGTGCAGGTTGAGCATGAAAATTACCTTGTTCCGGTAAACACCGATTTTAACGCCATTTACGAGGTGAAGGACCGCTGTGTGGGTGTTTACAATGTGCTTGAACAAATGGAATCGGCCGGAAACAGGTGCAACATCATCATCCTCGATGCATGCCGCGACAACCCCAGCAAGTTCACGCGTAGTGGTACCAGGGGACTTGCCATTTCAAACCACCCCAGGGGCTCTATCATCGTGTATGCAACAGCCCCCGGAGCAACGGCTTCCGATAACATCAAGGGAAAGAATGGACTGTTTACCAGTCAATTATTGAAAAACATCAGCATTCCGGGACTCACCATTGAGGAAATCGTAAAAAATACGGCCAGGGCGGTTTCGGCTACCTCCAACGGAAACCAGGTGCCCTGGTATTCATCTTCCCTCGATGGTGATTTCTACTTTATTCCGGGCGACGGGAATGATCCTGTACCCGCTGAAGAGAAGCCTTCCAGGCCAAAGGCCGTGGTGAACAATACCCAGACAAAAACAGGCACTGCTGCTGCAGGAAGCGGTAAACCAACACGGGATTTTGGCACCTTAAATAACAAAGGAAATGAGTTGTGGCTGACCAAAGATGGAGTAGAGACACGCATCCTGTATTCAACAGATATCGGTTCAAAGTTTAAAATCGGGTCAGCATCTTTTCTTCACGATACCAGCCTGATTGTCGGTTACTACTATTTTAAGCCAGTCTCCTATTATGAAGAGAACTATTACTATTCCATTTTTGTTTCTGATTGTGTCGACCAAAGAAAGCTCTACGCCTTTAGCGTGAATGTAGCCGTAAAAAACCTCACCATCCTGAAGGATCACCTGATCAGGTTTAATGTCACTTACCAGAACACTTCTTCCGGCATGCTGGAGCAGTTTAAACTCAGCGGGGATGGCTTGTACGAGCTGAAATTTGACAGGTATTACTACATCGAGAGCCTCAGAAAAATCAATTAGTGGGTTTGAGTATGAATGATCTGCAGCGCTGATGCAGCTTTGCTGTTTCACTCATACATTTAGCCTGCCGCGAAATCCCCTGGCGGCATAATAGGATTCGGCGCCGTTGTGGTACACAAACACCTGGTTGTAACGGCGATCGCAGAAGAGTGCACCTCCGGGCGCCCTGATCTCTTCCGGTGTTTTCACCCAGCTCGATGTCTTGCTGTCGAAAATACCGAATTGCTGCAACTCACGGTATTGTGCTTCGGTCAGTAGCTCGATGCCCATGGCAGCTGCCATTTCCATGGCCGAGCCCTTGGGTTTAAACGCCTTGCGCGACGCCAGCGCCTCGTTGTCGTAGCACAGGCTTCTCCGGCCACCGGGTGATTCGGCTGCGCAATCGGTGAAGATAAATTCTCCTGTTGAAGGGTCGGTGCCCGTCACATCCGGCTCGCCCCCACTCTCCTCCATCGCGTTCAGCGACCACAGCTTTTCGCCGGCAGCCTTCAGCCGGGCTTCCACCTTTTCCCAGGAAATGCCGCTGTGGCGCTGCATGTGTTTGGCAAAGCGTGCTTTCAGCGCACTGATCTGCCTTTCGGCCTGTTCCGGATCAATTTTTTTCTGTTTATCCACTGGTTCGTTTGTTGGTTAAAAAGCTGTTTACACGCTGAAAAGAAGGTGTTATCGCCTCTCAGGGCCATTGTATCCCTGTTCATCAGCCAAGGTCTGAGCTGCCTTATTTTGTTTCAGTATCCCCTGTTTCACTGAAACCACTGTCAACTGGTTCCCAGAGCTCGATCTTGTTTCCTTCGGCATCCATGATATGCACGAACCTGCCGTAGGGAAAGGTCTCGATGGTGTCGAGGATGGTGACGCCGTTTTCACGAAGTTTACTGACAAGTCCTTCGATGTTTTGCACACGGTAGTTGATCATGAACTCCTTTGCCGAAGGGGCAAAGTATTTGCTGCCCTTCTTAAACGGACTCCATTGCAGGTAATTGATTTCTTCGGGCTTGTCCACATTGCGTGTGGCAAAGGTTGAGCCCCATTCATTCACTTCGAGTCCGAGGTTTTTGGCATACCAGGACCTTGTCTCTTCCGGGTTTTCGCAGAAAAAAAAGATCCCTCCCACCCCGGTCACCCTGGGTGTGGTGTCGTTAACCGGAGTGTTTCCGGTCTCATCAGCTGTGTGAGTTTCCATTTCAGTGGCATGTTTTAGTGTGGCCTTGCATGCAGTAAACATGGTGGCCACGGTAATGATGATGATCAGTTTATTCATAGGGCAAAGTTATCCAATTTTGACGTGTATCGCCGAAAGAAACACCTTGATGGTCTGGCCAAGGATGCGGCAGCATTACTGACCAGATGGTTTTTCTTTTACGATTTTCCGGTAATCACTCAGGGCGAGTTTGATGCTCGCAATGATGATGTCAGGGTCATCCTGCTGCACCATATGGCCTGAATGCGAGCAATAAAAGAACTTCCCGTAGCTGAGCGGGTCGATCAGGGCGATCCAGCTCTTCATCATGATGTTGTTGTTGATCCTGAACAACTTCTCATGGTCGTACAGGGCCTCGTTTTCACTGGCACCGGCGGGATAGCCGCCGGCCATGATAAAATGCACCGGCACATCGGGCAAGGGATTGCGGGCGATGAGGCTGTAGCCTGTTTTGCTGAACGCTCGCTGCGCCTTCATTTCTTCAACTACAAAAGCCGGGCCCTGCGCCATGTATTCGTCAGCGGATTTGTCGTAGGAAGCAAAGAGCGAGTCGATCTGGCTTTGGGTCAAGCCAATTTCACGGTAAGGCAGGCTGCCCCCACCCGGTTTTTTCACGAAGTCGTGCGGGTCGACGAAGATCAGTCCGGCCACCTCATCGGGATAGAAGGACGCATAGCACCTGATGTAGGCGGCACCCCAGGAATGCCCGACAAAGAGGTAAGGCGGCTCCAGCCCTTTTGCACGCAGCGCCTGCCGCAGCACTTCCACGATATGGTCGATGGTCGGCACCTGGTTGTCATCCTCCGAACAGCCAATGCGGGGCCTGTTGTAGGCGAAAGCCACCTGTTCTTTTGACACTTCCCGGATGATGGGAAGCCAATAGGCCAAATCGGTCCCACGGCCATTTTCAAACACAATCACCGGCTTTCCATTTTGTGCGTTTTCGCGCCCGCTGATCACCACCTCCAGCTGGTGCCTGTTCACCGTGAGCATCTCCAGTCCGGGAAAGGACTGCTTTCTGTTGGCCATCACTGTTTCGAGCAAGGGCGCCCAGCGCGCATCCGCAGCCAGCGACACCAGGTCAGGGTCTGACTTCATATGCCCAAAGTTGGCGTAGTTCATGTGGTTTGCGATAAACAGCAAGTTGGCGAAGGCGCTGTCGGGGTAGCCGGCCAGTGCCCACGAACAGGCCGCATTGTAATGTTCGTTTGCGGTGGCCTTCCCGCCCTTTGCCTTAAAGGCATCTGCATAGGCAAAGGCAGAGCCCTTGAAGTCGCCGGACATATACAGTGATTGCGCAAGACCCACAAGGTCAGCAGATGTAGTGGCAGCCTGCTGCGCCGACAACGAAGCGGAACAGCACACAAGAACAACAAACAAGGTGATGGTTTTCATGGGTTTATGGATGGGGGATTTCGGTTTTTGAAGTGGTTTATGCACTCAAATTTACTTCCTAATTCCCGACCAACAGGTACAAAGTGCAAAGAAAAGATGGAAGGGCTGGGAGATTTTCAGGAGGTGGTGGTGCGCTGATCAACAATTTCTCTTTTATCCTTTTACCAGGTTTTTTTGCACGCCAAGGAATTATGAGCCTCTTTCCTGTTTATGCTTCATTTTCCTTTCCCGTGCTACCGGCAATTGTTCCCCAATGGCGGACAATCCCTTTGTTGTCGTCGCATATTATTGGTTTTTTTCTTTATAAATCTCAGTTGGGGCCTCGGCAAGCAATATTAACACAAATTTAATGGGTGACAAACCGTTACCACCTTCATTTCAAAGCGTAACAATACGTCACGGTTACGTTTTCTTTTCCCAAAAAAGCCTTGCATTAAACTCTCCAATTCGGCTGCGACTCAACTACATTGTTGATGCTGAAATGGCTTCCGGGTTTATTCAACGATGAGTGTGCATGAAGAAAAGCCTTGCCGGTTGGACACTTTAATGATATAGCACCCACTGTTGAGTTTCCTTCCCCTGTAGGTGTATTCAGTCTGAGAAGGTCTCAGGGCTTCATAATACCTTTGTTTTCCGTACATATCGATGATTTCAATTGCAGAAACCGGCTCCTTCGTACGTATGCTGAAGTCACCATTCCCGGGATTGGGAAACAGGTTAAATTGCATAGGCTTATTTTCAGCAAGGCTAGTGTAGGCTATCTGACCGAGGCTATCTGTTTTAACAAGATAAATCCCCCTTGAGTTATAACCTGATAAGTAAAAGTCAAGTGCTATGCCACACATCATAAACCCGCCATCCTTTGTATGTATGACATCCCTGCCAAATTCCGTGCTTGTTCCGCCATATTCCTGCTTCCAGATGATTTTATTATCCAACGAAATTTTCAACAGATACGCATCATAATTATCCTTCTCAACCATTTCGCCAAAACCCACAAACACAAGGCAGCTGTCGCTGGTAATCTCAACTTCGTACGAAATATCATAGCCGACTCCGTCAAATTCACGTGTCCACAAGGTATCTCCCTCAGCGTTGCATTTAATAAAATAACTATTTACACTAGAGTAACTCAAAGTATCAACACGGTAACCGGCAATGATTAAGTCACCGTTTTTCAGCTGTTTAACCGACATTCCATATTCTCTTTGGTAATCGCCGTAATTTCTGGACCAGAGGGAATCTCCTTCAGCAGTAAACTTACTTAGCATGATATTGAAATAATCGTTGTTTTCACACCTCGTATAACCACATACATAATAACAACCATCATTGGATGGAATGATTGACTGTCCACCGGCATACTGATTGTCATTGGCCTTTCGCCATATAATTTCACCATATTTATCGAGGCGCATGATCAACAGCCTGTCTACATCTGTATAACCAACATGAACATTGCTTATTCCGGTCACCATATAACCCGAATCGCTTGTTTGTACGATGGATTTACCGGTATCCCGGCCAAGAAAAGGAAAGGTTTTTTCCCAGACTAACTTGCCCGTAGAATCTGTTTTAACAAGGTATATATCGGATTCATCCATCAGGTTCTTTACTGTGTATCCAAGCATAACAAAGCCTTTGTCATAGGTCTGTTTCATATCATTCAAGGTTTCATAATCCATTGAACCATAATTCTCTGACCACAGCAATTCGCCTTTCTTATTCAGTTTTATAAGTACAAAATCTTGTGGGTCAGAACTTTCCCAGTAGCGGTCGTCGCCGGCGATAACATAGGATTCATCTGAAAGTTGAACAACTCTGTGGGCAGTTGATTGAATATGAATGGCAAATCTTTTTTCAAATGTGGTCTGTGCGTTGAGCAACAAATTCAAGAAAATAACAGGAATAAGGAAGCATTGTTTCATGGTACAGGGTTTTTTTCAGGGTTTAAAACCGGAAATCACACGCCTTTTGCAGGACAATCGAAGCATAATAAATTATGATCTCAAAGGTAGAAAAAAACCAGGCTTTTTGCAACATAAACATATATCAGTAACACGGTAATTTCTACCTTATTCATGGCAAAATAATCACAGTCGCATTTGCACTCATTGCATTGATTTCATTGAAAGAAATGCCAATGAAAGGAATTCCTCTGTTGCAAAACAAAGCATACTGCAGGCATTCATGTACCATGCGAAACAGCGCCAATTGAAATTAAATCCATTAAACCTTACAGCCTTGTTGCTACGGAGGTAGCTGCGCGGGTGTTGATTTAAACAGCTACAAGGTCACCAGCGACTTGTTGCCTTTCCGGTACAGGCTGACCTGGTTGCCGTTCACTGACAGTGAGTCGTATTACTACAATGTCAGCACGCATTACCAAGGTTCACACGATTTCCCATTGTTAACGAACCGTCTCGTCATTTGCAGATGGTGAGAGAGGCGCAGTCCGTCAGCTAAACCTGGCGGAGCCGTATGCTCGATTGTAATCTTTAGCTTTACACTCATCTGAAGTTCAAAAATCTATTATTTTATTGTCCCAACAATTTGTTAATCTTGTTTTTATCAAAAAATTCCGGGTCAAATTCTTCACCAAGCCATTCGATAAAACTTTCATATTCTTTATGGTCTGGGTCTTTTAACACTTCCAGTATATCAGTGTATCCCCAAACACCTCCACAATCCTCCGGTGGACAATTCATTTTTCCTGTCAGACAGACGGGATACTTTAGGTTATTATCTTTCGGAAGTATCTTTTCTAAGACAATAACATGTTCCCAGCTATCACCAAAGTCATATTCATAGACAATTTTCTCTTTCTCTTTATTTAACAAATCAGATATTTTCATTTTTTTGTAATCCACATTGTCCATTTCATCCCAAAAATCATCTTCTTGCAGTCGCACTGTATAAAAAGTCCGATTTTTAATAAATTGATGTAAATGAGAATTTGTCCATCCCATCGTTTTCTGAATAACCATATGAAAATCCGACAACAAGTAGTCTGAGGGAATCAGTATTCTTCTCCATATTTTTGGTTTGAATTCCTTCAATGCAATCTGAATCTGAAAAATCTCCTTTGTCATGTTTTTTTCTTTCAAAAATAATTAATTTATTTAATGTCTTTCTGCGATTGCTTACAACATCATCCCGTCTTAAACCTCCTGAGGTTTACCATTTTATCATCTTTACCCTGCAAAATTAGCACATACGCTGGTTTAATACAAGTTGATTTTTCAGTCAGGAGGTGTAGCGGTTTTTTTTGCCTGCGCCAACCAGCGCAACAGGGATAGCTATGTCCCAATACAATCAATAAAGGATAAAAACAGGTTTTGACCACGATTTTACTTGTGTTGTTAACCCATAAAAGCACAAGAACCTGCAATACGTCAA